>Ga0056128_1000740_pt1 | contig 32094 bp, 15 predicted proteins | sample WorMetLIZISLAND2_FD_71113 | JGI IMG/M metagenome (GOLD analysis project Ga0056128, IMG submission 71113) | Marine gutless worms symbiont microbial communities from Max Planck institute for Marine Microbiology, Germany - Olavius geniculatus... ...
CTTGGAGCATGATTTTATGTAGGCTTAGTCATTTTATTGTATTTTATTACGTATTTTATTGTTATAGACTGTTCAGCTCCGCTGTAAGTTGACACTGTTAGACATTATCATTATTATTATTATTAGAGTAAATTAAGTTTTAGGCCTATGCTTATAGGCCTTATAAGACGCATAGGCTATAATGCACAGCACTCCAGCGTAAGAGCAAGTTGTCTCTTTGTCATAGCGGTTTTTATCTTTTCGTGATGTTTACGAAAATTGTCGAAAAATTATGATTAACGCAAAATTTCCACAAAACTCGGAATTTTACTGCTGCAGTTTTAACGTGCCTGCCAAAATTCTGCCGTGTGTTTAAGCCTAATATCTTTTACTGGCTATTTAAAAAAAATTTTGTATGTGACAAAAATAAAATAATTGCGTTATTTGTTAAGGAATTTAGGCCTATTTTATTTTGCGTTGATTACACGGCCAACTTGTCAAGCATTACTACGACGTTACAGCTTACGAAGCAGAGTACGCGTCGACTTCATCTACGTTGATGAGCGACAACCCGGCTGTCGTCGTGCCGCTACTGACTATCAACGGCTGGATTCTGATGCAGAGGAAGGTCACCGGGGGTTCAGTGTCGTTCAACAAGAACTGGGCGGCATATCGTGATGGGTTTGGAGCAGCCGCAGGCAACGACAACTACTGGCTGGGACTTGACAGGATCTACCGTTTGCTGCAGCTTGGCAACGCCAGACTCAAAATCGAGGTGTTTGGCAGTCGCAACTTTCCTACAAGACGAAGGACTGTTTACTGCTTAGTAACTACACTGTGTCTCAAAAAAGCATTCAAGACATTTTTGACTGTAACTTGAAAATCAATTATCAGATTTTGATAATTTTTGGTACAAATATTCCTGACACAACTTGCCTTTAAATGACCGTTCAGTTTCTTACCTCATTTAATGTATGCTTTTGCACTACCTAGAAAAAGCAGATCAAGCGAAATATTATGTGTTGAAATGAACAAAAAACCTGAAAAAACATCCCCGACATTATTGATCGCAACTTAAACAAAAATTAGCAGATTTTAATAATTTTTGGCAGAAACATTTCTGACACAACTGGCTATTAAATACGTGTTTTAGTTTCTACCTTACCCAACGTCTGCTTTTACACTACTTGGGGAAACAGACCAAGCATAATACGTGTTAAAAACTTAAAATGAATATAAAAAAACGTCGAAAAGTTCCATCTATCCTAATCTGTGGGCCTCAACAGCCGGTCTATTACAAGGTTTGACTGTCGTGCAGCATTGTGTTTACCAGATAATGTTTAGGAATGTTTATGAAGTCAAGAAGCGACTTGTACAGCCTGGATTGGTTTGGAGCAGAACTTTATCGATACTGCTGTCAATGAATGGAGAAAGTGTCTCCTTGCCTGTGTTCGCATAGTGGGCCAACATTTCAAGCAATTTTACTGCAGGCAATTGAAAAATGGACAACTGGATAAAATGTCAGTCAAAGTGTCAGAAGTGTGAACAAAATGTGTTTTACGCGCAGTGGTGTAACTTCGTCGTCGGCGCCCGGAAGCAAGATAATGCATGGCACTCCCTCTCCCCGGCCACCATTTGTACAAAATTTGTAACAGCCTATATATTCTACACACGGTGTTTTATAAAAAGCATTCTTCTTTCTTTCATAATCAGTTAAATGATAATTTGGCTCCCCCAGCGAGGTCTTGGGCGGAGCCCTAGCCGAAATTTTAGCGATAGACCAGGAAAACTTGCAACGTAATTTTCAGCATTAAACGTAGTTTTCAATAGTTTAAGTCTTAACCCCTTAAGTGTTAATCAGGCCTGCGCACGCGGGCATCAAAAAGGTACTCCTGTAAAAATTCGTTATTTTTCCGCTGTTGGCTCGTCTAGCGTAAAAACGGTTGCAGGTCGACGTAGACGTGTTGCTCGTGTTGCTTACCGTAACAATAACAATAACTGCTGACAGACTTTTAAGTGATATAAGTGGCTATGACCTTAAGTGACCTTGGACTCTCGAAATAGGGAATTTTAGTAATTTTTCGCGATTTTCGGGTGTGGTGACAGTGGCGCACACTTCAAGAGTGAATTGCGACGAAATGGCTAGAGATATACCAAGACAACCAGCGAACGGGAACTGGTATAGGCTGTCGCGCGTCTCGTGAGCACTAGCTCAAATTTACTGCTTTGAATCCGGACGAAATGTTTCATAGGGGATGTGTTTTGCGTAGATTCAGCGCGACACTGAGCTGTGGTACTCAGCCGAGTACGCGTCGTTCTCGGTGGCTTCTGAGGCTGACAAGTACAGCCTCAGCGTGTCTGAATACAGCGGGGACGCAGGCGACGCATTGAATGCACCCTTTTATCCGACCCGAATCGCCGACGGGATGCAGTTCAGCACCCCGGACCAAGACAACGACCTCTGTACGTGTCACTGCAGCGCTGCCAACGGAGGTGGATGGTGGCATAACAGGTGTGCAAGATCTTACCTGAACCGAGACGAAAACAGCGTCTGGCACACCGTCGATGACACAAATAACCTAGATGTCGTGTTCAGCCGCATGCTCATCAAACTCGACTAATGCAGCCGATCATGCTGTTACGTTTTTGCACGTCCACTAGTCCGCAACTTGCAATGCACCTTTTGACCCGTGGATCCGAAAAGTTACTTGGGACCACACGGATGCCCGGCAGGGTCAGAGTGCGACCGACAAATGAACAGACAGATCACGCAATGGCTAGATACAAAACATCACAACTTAAATCACAATTTAAAAATTCAAAAATCACCATTACACAATGTCAGAAGAACTTTGCTGACTGTGTAATGGCAAAGTTTGAATTCTTATATTGTGATTTGTGCTGTTTTATATCTACAACCACGATGTCACCCTTACACTGTATATAAACTGAACAGTTTGTTACATAAATTAATAATTATATACAGCAGCTCGTGGGTCTTCCTGTGTTGATAAACAATGGTCGATGAGTCGTCGTGGTCGTGACGTCACTATGACGTCATCACCGTGACGTTACTGGGCGGCGGCGGCGAAGGTCGGATTCTTGTAGGTGGTCGTTGCATCGCGGTAGATCGGGTTCAGCTGCTGCAGACAAACAAACAGCATATCATGTTAATTATCGCATCGTTCGCATACGAAATTGAATTAAGACAAAGAAACGAAATGGACGATTTTTCAACTAGTACTATAGACACAGCGTTAGGGCTAAGATTATGAATCAGGTTACAGTTAGGGTTAGAACCCCCGCTATGGCGGAGTGAAATGATCTGAAATCTTAATACGATGTCGTGTATATTTGCCGAAGAGTGACGTCGGCGTTGCGTTGTATACTTACGATGTTCCAGCGCGATCTTTTGAACTCTTCCTGGAAGCGCGCGAACTCACGTCTGTCATGTACCGTGACGACCGCTTTCCACGCCAGCAGCGCCAGTATACCAACTGTAAGAACGCTGAGTACGACGCCCAGCACTATCAGCCGAACGTCCAGCGGCTTTTTGCAATCTGCTCGTCACAATGCGCAACACCACAAACACGTGAGTACCGGTGTCGTGAGAAATTTGTCGCACCTGGAAAATTCCTCCTATTGTCATAATGTAACTAACGCTAACCCTAACCTTAACCTCAACCCTAGCCCTAATCCTACTCCTACTTACTCCTAATTCTAATCCTACTTAACTCTACTCCTAACCCTAACCCTAACCCTAAATTTAAACCTATCCTTAATCTTAACCCTAATCCGTACTGCTGCGTGTGGGAATAATTTTCCGTGCGACGAATTTTCCACTACACCGGTATGAGTGACAGAAGCGGATTTAGCATGTCCAGCATGTGCGGCCAAACCGAAACCCCTCCCCACCACACAAAAACGGGGCCCCAAGGCCACAGATTGTCGTACCATTTTCTGGCTTGGCCTAGGAAACTTCGCAAATACGCCGTATCGCGAAATCTGATTAGTTTTAGACGACGTTACTTACTTATATAGTTCTTGTTAAACCTGACGCAAGGTTATATACAGCTTCCAAATTCCGAAATCCCCGTTTTAGCAAAGAACGATTGGTATATCTGAAGCGCATCGAAATGTAACTATAGGTTTAAACAAAAGTTGTCGAATTAATGCATTAACTTAACGCGTTAGCGCGTTAAAGAATTAACGTGCGTTAAAAGGAATGAACACACATCAGTAAATTTACTAAATTCAGTAAACCAGAACTTCCTATAAGCTTTCTCCATCAAACTGCGGTTATTTGACAATCGAATAATATTCAAGTAACTAAAAATTGTCTTGTTGCCGTTCCGTCACTACTACACTACTATCACGGTTCTGCGACACAGACACGAGTTCGTCGGTCGTCATTCCAGTCACCCTCTCGATGTAGTCCACTACAATATCAGCAATATTAATTATGCGTTATGCGTTAACGCCGTTAAAAATAACGCTTCGATAGCAATAGGTTTGAAACATTTTTGTTGTACGCAACAAAGCAAGATATCACCCCTTACGTAGAATTTAGAAAAGTAGAATAATGAATATTCTTAATAGTATTATTAAATGATAAAAACGCAGATTTTAGTTCACGGTACAACAACTGGGTTTCTTGAGTAAAAATCAACAAATCAACACTAGGAGCAAATACTGAACCTTTCGTGCGTTGAACCATGACTTCATTGGTGTCGTAGTTGTACGCGTAGTGGATGAAGCAGTAGTCGTCGTCGCGCACATGACAAGTGTGCCATTCGTCGCCACCTGCAGTGCACAAAACAAGCATGTTTCTTGCCAGACCACATCGACTCAATTTACCGTAACCGGTTTAACTTATTTAAAAACTAAGAAAAACTAGGCTGTCAAGCCTTGCGCAAGGTGAAATCTGTCCGCGTTAGCCGCCGACATTTACAGCACTGCTGATGTCGTCAGCGTTTGCTAATAGTACCAGCATAGTCCTTATAGGTCCTATCTCGAAAATCCAGTCCCGTCACCTTGACCTTTGACCGATCACCTTGAAACCAAACAAGATTCTGGCAGTTGATGATGTACATGCTCGTGCAAAATTTCATCGAGCTAAGTGCATGCAGCGGTTCACGAGTTATCGTGGTAACAGACAAACAAACAAAAAATACTTCGAAAACGACGCTGACAACAACCGTGTCTTCACTAGCATACAGTGGTTTAACATATAGATAGAATGAAAGAAAACGTCATTGTTAGTAAAATAATCGAATATAAAATAAGCGAAGATGAAAGACAAAGTGTCGAAGTGGCTGGTGCAGACTTTGGACGTGGTCGACAAGTTGAACGCCGTCAGAACAGTTAGCCGCACACAGATCCACCGACTACTACTATTACTAGTAAATACTACTACTACTGCTGCTGCTGCTACTGTTACTGCTACTGCTACTGCTACTGCTGCTACTACTACTACTGCTACTGCTACTGCTACTACTACGACTACTACTACTACTACTACTACTACTACTACTACTACGACTACGGCTACGACTACGACTACGACGACTACTACTACGACGACTACTACTACTACTAAGCTACTACTACAACACAGATCCAGCGACTCGACCAGCAGGGCACACGTTGCGCACGAACTTGTCTGCTCGCATTTGCCCTTGCATATCTGCCACAAAACAACAGTGTACCACGTGATGATAATGATGATGTTAATGTTTACCCAGCTACCTCCCCCAATAATGTTCGTTTAAGAGTACAAACTTCCGAGCTGAAAATCTTTTATCCACATCTGTCTGTCGGCGATTTGCAGCTGCCGGTTTGAAAATTGCAGCTTTCTGCCTCTAAGCGTTTTAACCCACGACGAGTGGAAGAAAATCGCGTACACACCGGACAGTCTTCGCATGTTGGTCCCTTGTAGTAACCGTCTTCAGCCGTACAAATGCATTCGCCACACAAGCAGACACCTTTGTCGTTGCACAATTTCTGCAAAAAGTCACAGAAAATATCGCGTAGGCTAATTGCAACTGCCCGCTTCTTACACAGAATGCTAATCTGCATCAACTTAGTTTTTATCATTTACAGAAAAAATAAAAATTCGTGTTCTTTGAGTTTTGATAAATGCTTTAAACACCGTAGCAAAATGAACATGACAAACAATGCGTTCCTTTTTATGTACCCTGGTACACATTTTGCTACCAATAGACTAGACCCCAGAGCCGAATTTTTTTATGGCCAAACTCCGGCTGACACATTTTTTTCGGCTGAGATCCGGCTAGCCAAATTTTTCTCCAGCTGAGTTTCGGCTGACGAAATTTTCGGCTGATTTTTGGCTGAAAATACGGCCGACTCGGTATTAAAGTTTTGTTACCAGTGGCGAATTCAGGTAGGAGGCGGTTGCCCCCAATTGACTGGACGTATCTTAGAACAAGTAAAAATTTTTCACAAACTAGAAATACATTTTGTGGAACGAGGTATCTGTCCCATTGCTACGCTATATAGCGTTGTAAGAAATTGAGGAAATCATCGAAAGTTTGGATACTTGCCCCGTTGGTTGCGATACAACTGAGCTGGCTTGTTGGACATTCGCAGCGCGTGCCGTTGTATTCGTCGTTACAGACGCACCGCCCACAAACGCAGCGGCCCCTAGCCTCACCTGCGCCAACACAATAAACGTAACAGTTTTGCAGCGTTGGATAGTAACGGAGTAGTTCTGCTTTGTTACTGTACTTAAGTAAAGTTTTTTTTTACTTTCTACTTCTACTCAAGTAGATTTTTGAGATATTTTCTACTTTTCGTTACAAAAAGTAGATTTTTTTTCATAATGTAGTTATCTCATCAACTACTGCAATACAACTGAAAACACGGTTAGGCATTGAAAAAAATATTTTATTTCTAACTTATTGTAATAGTAACCAAGCTCCTTAAGATGTTGTTGTATCATAACGTCTTGCCCCTTTGCTGTATCTTGACATTTAAGACTCTAACACTCATTCTACTGTTTCTTTTAGGCTAAGCGTCATTACATTAATTTCGCACAGAAGCACTGAAACTATAGACTAAAGTTTGATCACATTTTCCTAAATGACAAGTAAGTGGCCAGTATCAGTATATAGACCTATGACTTTAGACGTACCATAACCTAACCATAATCCTGACCATAACCACAAAATTAACTCAAGCCTTCCGACATTTCAGCCTGCGAGAACTGCATTGTGCATGCATAAGCTTACAGTAACTGCATAAATTCTGTAGAGCAAAGTTTGAGTTTCTAATTTAAAAATTGTAGTTATTAGGCCGCCCGGAACGGTAGTTTCCGGAAGGCCTTATGTTTAACAACAGTTCTTTATTTTTTTTCAACGCGAAATCTCCGAGATCTCTCTGCCAATCGCCGCGAAATTTTGCGTCATGCTCGGAAGCTTGCTCTTTTTTTATAACGCCGGTCCAATGGCGGCCTGCCCCCCCAGAAAAAAATTAGGAGGCGAAAAACACGCTAATTTTGGCGCGATTTCGGACCCATTCCCACTTTGAGAGCGAATATCTTCGGAAAAGATAGAGAGATATCCGAAATCGGAAAATTATTGACCGACAGTGTTTTCTCGCGCTTTGTGCGAAAAAAGTTCAGTGAACTTTGGTCCACTAATTACGGAGATTTAAAGGTGCAATTATACGCCCAAAATCGAATTTTTTGGAGTATCATATTTTAACCCCTAGGGGGTGCTGCGCCCCGAAATTTTTACACGCGCTATAGAATGTCCAAGTCTTGCTAGCTTACACCCCACTGGAGATGGGGGCTCCCCAACAATTTTTTTTTGAAAGGGGGTCACAAATTGGCTTATAACTTAGCGTATTAGAGCCTATAACTGTGGGGTTAAAGGGAGTAACCCCATGAAACTTTGCCACATGACAGGCAATAAGGGGAACATTATCACTTATATGCAACATTTGGGGGGACACCGCCCCCTTAAAATTTGGGAAGGCAAAAGAACGTCTAAAATTCGGCGCGATTTTTGACAACTTTCGACTTTGACCGCAAATATCTCAAGAACCTGTCAAGATGACGACAAAGGGACACAAAGTTTATCGAGAGCAATCTCTGCTGCGTTGAACCAAAAAAATTGGTGAACTTTGGTCCACTAACAAACAAGTTGCAGACGCGGATGTTGACACACCCTAAGTCGACAATGCGCGTTTGCGTATGCTACTGCATTTGACTTCGGGCCACGTAACTTTGCTACTAGATAAATTTCACCCCCTTGAATTAGCCCCCTATTGAACTTACGACGCCGGGTGGCCTCACGTTAGGCTCTACTTCGTATTTTTAGTTTTAGATCTTAATTTAAGTCTTTTCTGTCTTTTTAGATGTGCCAACATGTGCCAAGAAAAAACTGTACTTTATGTCACTCAAACTGTAAAATTGTGTTTTAAGTAAAACATGAGCATAAAATTGGCAGAGATGCAAAAACGTTCCAGAAAAAAAATTAAAAAACGTTTTAAAACTCTGAACAAATAACTTTAGCATTAATTACTTCAAAAATGCTGTAAGTGCATAATGGCTAAAACTAAAAAATGAACTTATTCAATTTCAATTCAACGCATGGTCATAAAAACAAGTATCACCAAACTAAGCAAACTACCACTACTATGGCCTAAATTAATTTATTTATGTGGTTTTAAAAGTGCCACTTAAAGTTTTTGATAATTTTTTTAATAAAAGTTTTTTTAAAGTTAAAAAAAGTTGAAAGAAAAACGCCAAAACATAAAAACATGTGCCAAGAAAAAACGTAGAAGCGTTTATTACATTTATAAAATTCGATACACAAATGCAATTATAAAGAGAACATTTTTAAAGGCAGATGATATCCATCCGGATCTAGCATATATTTTACAGCTAGAAAAAAAGCAGTCAACATACGTTTAACTCAGTGGTTTTAAGCTTGAGGTCAGTTAAGTTTCAGTATTATTTTTTAAAATTTTAGCTGCAGTAAAAACCGTTGGATATATGTTTTAGTTTTGTTTGTAATTTGTATAATGTACTTCTCTCCTAGAAGGTTCTTAAGCTGATACAGGCAATATGTGTTAGGGTGACGTGAAGAGAGAGAAATGCCGGTTATTGATTTGACACTAAAACACACTGTTAAGTTTTCAAAGATTGACTACTTTCTACTTGAGTAGAAAAAAATTTCTACTTCTACTTAAGTAGTTCTATTTTTGGCTACTTCTACTTCTACTCAAGTAAAATTTTTGGCTACTCTATTTAACACTGCAGTTTTGTTTGTGTAAGACTTTGAACGTAAACAAAAAAAACTGCAACAGTATTTTGAGGGGTTCAACTATAGTTTAGAGGCGGAAATTTCGTTTGGAGACGGACGGCAAGCGGAAGCGCAAGATTTTTACGTGTAACCGTAAAACCTGCAAAGACAACAAAAATTTACGCAATACGGGCCTGATGAAATTGTTATCTGAATGGGTTTACCGACCGCCGCACATCTTGCCGTCGTGGTAGTCGCAGTTGTAGTTGTTGCACTGGCAGTAGTCGCCGGAGTATCTGAGCTGTGGGTTCTTTCGACTGATGGCATCGCAGACGCATCTCCCGCACTCACAGCGACCGTGACCGTCACACAGTGCGCTAGCGTTATCCCTGATCAGCCAGCCACACAACTCTGTTTAGACTAGTAGAAAGAAAATCAAAATGTTAAATTTCAAGTTGTACAGCAGCAATGTTATTGTCATCTATCGCCATTATTATAACTAAACAATTAACGTTGTCAGTCACGTGACCATTCGGTTCATCACCAGCGCTTTACTATTTAAACGGTCCAATGTGACCATGCGTCTATCTTGCACCGTTATGGAGATATGAAGCCTCAAAGGCTCGAACGTTGGACGCAAGGACGGACGGACGCACGGACGCTCAGGTGATTTTATACTCTGTCTAATGCAATGCATTGCATTGAACAGACAATTAAACTTTCGTGCACCTATAATTTCCTCCGTCGGAAATTCGCAGCTATTTTTCGAAATATTACAACTACCCTGCTCTCTTACAAAAGAGACCGGTAGACATCAGTTTACAGCGAAAGCCAGTGAAAGAGAAAGAGATAGAGAAAGACAAACAGACAGACAGACAGACACGTGTGTCGTACATGCGGCAGGCAGCATGATGTGTCTCGGCATCGACGCTCGTCTCGTCGCATTGGCAACGGTCCCCATAGTAACCGTCGTTACAAACGCACACACCGCACTCGTACGTTCCGTTGTCGCTGCACGCCGGACTGTTAAGCTCCTGCAACACGCACAACGTTGGACCCGAGACTTTAAAAAACAATGCGTCACCGGCAGCTACGTGCATTGCGTTTCGTCATAATGCTACTCTTAAGAATTCGGCTATTATACGTTACGTTTGGCATTTTTCAGAAAATCTACGTAGCAACAGAAACACACAAACGCACCTGCAATCGTTCAACGCGTTCTTTCTAGAAAGCCATCGCAATTATTCGCACAAACAATACACCGACACAAACTACAGTATAACGGTGCGGCGCAGTGACAGTGACGGACACACAGACGGACAGACGGACAGACACCTCTGCAGTAGCTACAACAGGGCATGTGCATAGCAAGCTTTGCTGACTCGCTCACTCACTCACTGCTGCGCGTAACAGGCTGTGGGTCGTATAGCGCCCTCCACGTTGACCGGTCGTCGGCAAGAGCCCATGCGTCGGCAGCAGTGAGTCCGGTGTCCCGTACAATCTGACTCATCCATGTAGTCCGTGGTCTACCAGCAGGGCGATTCCAGTCGTGGTGTGGTATGTCTCCGGACCTGGAATCCACTGCAAGCTTCAGGGCCTTATGTGCTGGTGTGTTGGCGGGCAAACGGCGAATATGGCCGAAAAAGGACTGACGGCGAGCGGCTATGGCACTGAGTATGCTTGGCAGATTCACGAGTACTGTCAGCTACAGCCCTGTTGGTGACGAAGTCATTCCACCTAACACCAAGAATACATCTTTGACATGTCATGTGGAATGCCTGCAGCCTGCGTGAGTCTTCCTTCAACAGTGTCCAGGTTTCAGCACCATGGAGGCCTACTGCCAAAACACATATGTAGGTCTAGTGTAAATCCTCAGCTTAGTAGCAAGGCTCAGCCGATTGTGGCGCCAAACTCGGTCCAACTGGCCCATCATCGATGATGCGAGGCCGATTCGTCGAAAAATGTCAGTGTTGGAGTATCCAGTGGAGTCGACAGTGCTGCCCAAGTAGACGAACTTATCGGTGACGATATGCATAAATTAATACGCAACTAATACTACACCGATGGTCAATCTCATCTAATTGGTGTTGTCACTTTACCTTGTGCAATAAAACATTCTTTTTATTGTTACTTAATCGCAGCAAAATGGAAACAAACAATGTCAAAGCAGGCCAATTGTTAGCTCGTAGCTGTTTCAATTGTCAACAGCAGTAACAAGGCTTAAAAGTAATGCAATGTTAGAGTCAAAACGGCTGCATACGGACCGTGTTTTCCGGCAGCTCGCACGGACAGTCACAGTCAAGGAAGACGGTAGCCGTCAACATTTCCTCAATGCCGACAGGATGGATCTGTATCGTGTTGGACCACTGTTCGGGGTCCGTTGGACAGGACTTCACTTCCAACCGGACTTCAAAAGTCACCTTGACACACGCGTTTTGTGCAGTATTCACAAATGCTGCATACGACTATGTTTTTCGTCAAAGTTATTTTCATAAACATACGTATCTTAAATGCGTACAACGCAAACTGATAAACAATAACAGCTGTCAAAGAGCAAGACTATTACGAATTCGGAGTCGAAAAATATTACATCAGATTAATCAGACAAACAAAAAACACTTCGACTCTAGGTTGTGAAATTCTGCATAAACTGTGTAATATTACCGATACAGAAATCTACTCTCATTCACGAAAAATTTATAGCTACCAAATTGCCGCGTTGTCTTTTGTTATGACTTAAATGGCCACATAGAAAAAGACGGCCACTCGTATAAACTAGAAATGCTGTTGTAGCATTGGCGTCGCGACAACTGCCTCCCCTACCCCCTTAAATCGTAGCCTGTCAGAAAACGTTTTTTTGTGAGAAAATTTCATTTTTAAAGTACAAAATGTGAGAGATAAAATTCCACTTTGAAAAAACAATTAAAAGCAAAGTTGCAATTTTGCGCCACCATAATTTCTTCCAACGCAGATTTGCACTTGTCTGTCAGAAAATTGTAAATTCCTGTCTCCACCTCAACTCTTCAAACCCAAGACGCCGCTGCTCAGTGGCAGGTGGTCAACACATGCTTACATTTTGTCCGATGTGCAGGCCATCACATTTAGCGACGTTCTTCATCGCACCACTGCACACGAAAACACACGCGACAAACGAATTATCCCAATTAGTTACTTATGTATTTACCTATTTTTTCATTTATTTACTTACTTAATTGCTGCGTTTAAATGCCCAGCAAACAGTGCAGTAGTTAAGATGTTCTTTATGTTGCGATCTATTGGTGGTAATCTAGGCGAAAACTAGAAAACAAGTACGCATATTTAACCCTTAAATAATGAAAAATGCCGAAATGCACTTACAAATTTCGGTAGAGATTTAAGTGTATTCACATGGCCTAAGATTGCACTGTGACGCCTTACAAATTTTTTTCAGGATAATCGGATCAGTGTTCTACCTGCAGTTGCCAAAAAACGTCTTACTATTTTCGCCCCCTGTTCAATTTATCTTAAAATTAGTGTAAATTTGGTAGGTTCAACTCGCACAAGAGTAATCTAAAAGATTCAAAGTTGTGTATAGCTCTTCTTTTCATGAAAACGCATCTTCTCAAAGCTACGGAGCGTCAGCTGACATACCGGATCACACCTGCTACTCGACACAGATAAACGCGCTTTGCCTTAACCCCTCCCCTTGCATCTATGCAAAGGCCGGTACTCGATTTTCTCCGGAGATATGAAAGGCTGTGTTGACATCGGTGGTTGGTTATTATACCAAAATGGGTTACCTGCCTAAAGACAAACACACATCCAAGTAGTAGACACATGATAGCAACTTCGCCGGGCGTCGGACCCACGGCTTCTCGATCGAAAGTACAACGTTCTAACCGTTTAAGCACAGTACTTACTCAAGGCACTTGGAGTAGAAAGAGACGATAAGCTCGCCGCTATGCTTGCTCTTCATCTCAATGCTGCTGCTGATTCGCTGAAACAAAACAGTTCAACTTCGGCAGTAGCATTTCGACAAAATCTTGAGAATCCAACACCACAGCGTCAACCTATATGCTGAAGGTTTGTGAAAATTACGAACGGATTTCGATGAAATTTTGCGGCGCTCAGGATGGTGAAAAAGGCGGAGATCCGGATTCTCCTCCGGATTCCGGATCCTTATGCGAAACTTTCTTTTGTTTTTTTGGAGAAGGACAACAACAGACATTAGGCTAGAAAAGGGCGGCTGCATTAGATGGCGAAACTATTCTCGGCAGCCAAGGTTTAAGATCTTTAATATCGCTTTTACTGTTTTAACTTTTACCAGCGCGCTTCGCGAACCACTTTAAACGCCGTGTGATTTTGACAGATTGAAACAGTTTATTTGAACAATCTTGTTCAGTTTTAGGTAGAATCGCTCTTGCAGCGCAAGCGATTTTGCCCACTGCGACACATGTTTCCGAAGTGTGGTCTGTCTGTCTGTTGTCGTTTGTCTGTTTCTCACGTTCTAACCCAGTGAGTGTTTTTTGCTTAAACCGTTCGGTGGATTTAAACGTCATTTGGCAGGTCGACATGTGGGATCCAATAACGCTCTGTGTCAGATGGGGTCCGTGATCCCACAGAAAAAGGAATAATTTGGGGGTCGAGCCTACAGCCAAAACAAGGTACAATTGCAATTGCAGCTTTTAGCTCGCGAATACAAACGAACCGCGATTCCGCCATTCGCCAAATTATTTTGGTGTTTGTCGTTAGTCCTACGCATGTGAGATTTTTTTACAACGTTATGCACTATATTAATTTACGATTTACTTACTTTTTACTTACACGTACGAATAACGATGAAATGATTAAAACATGTCAGATTAAGATACCAGTGGAAGTTGTAATCACATCAAACCTCATAGTTGCTACGGATGAGGTCGACGACGTTACCGGACGTGTTTGTCAACACTCCGACTCTACTGCCTTCTATGAAGGACGCCAGCGTGTGGTAAATGTCTACCTGTCGCTGAGGCACGGCGAAGACGACATGCACTTTCTTCTCAGCCACTTTCTCAGACAACTGACTCACCGACGGATAGTCCTACCACAATATAGGTTTACTTTCGGGCTGCACTGTTAAATGCCACCATGAAATCAGTAAGCCGCGTCACAGGAGAACAAATTAGCCTAATTTGCGTAAAACAGTTTAGTTGTTTGCAGCCATAAAACTACATATTTGTCGTACATCATACTTAATGCGATTGGAAATTACAATTAACCAAACTGTTTATTTTACAATAAGACATTTCCAGTAGTAATAGGAATAATCTCTACACATCTAGCGGTAACTCTCCATCTCTGAACTTATCTCAATTATCGACTAAAACTCGACAAGTTTTTTAATAAGCTCAGTAAAAATGACAAAGCAGTAATATTAATTTACCTGCTTAATTGATTCAGTGTATTCTCCGCTGTCGTCCATGTGACATTTGCCATCGTTCGGTTCAACTATGCCTCCCAGCTACAAAATGTAAAAAGTTAAAAAGGTTAAAGGTGGTGATATAGCTCTTAATGGGACTCCCACTTCAGAGCTACGGAGCGTCATCTGCCGTATGGGATCACACAGTAGTAGATGTATAGTGGGCGTTGGTCGGGACAACAATAGGCCTATTGTTGTCGGGGTCAACCGGCCCATTGTGTACAAACTATCTGTCTAAATCTGGCATGCATAGTTCAATAGTCCTCTGTCACGCAGTGTAATTTAAGTTAACTAAAACGGAAAGGCACAAAAACGAATTTAAACAGATTCCGTTAACGAAAGCGAAAACGGAAACGAAAATGTCAGTAAAAACGGAAACGAAACGGTAACAAATAAGTTTAAAACGATAATAAAACGAAAACGAAAAAACCGAAAACGGAAACTGAAATAAACTGACAATTTTTGACACCCGATTGGTCTACTGACCTAGTTTTGGTTTCCAGCCACTTTCGGTTCCGTTTACTCAGACATATGGGCCACTGTTCAGTTAGATGGCCTGACCTTGACCTATGTCTGTTATTTGACCTTGTACTGTCCGGACCAAATAAACAGTCCGTCACATACATTCTAGACAACAGGACGGACGGGCCCGGCGTACAGTAACTTCGTTGATTGAATCAAACGCGTTACCACTACAGCACGCCACCAACCAACATCGTTACAGTAAGCCTACTACTTTCTGTACTGTAAGAACAGTAAAAAGAGAAACAATATGAAAAGTTATTCTAACATTTTATTTTCCTGCAGTTACTCCAGGGTTAGTGTGACAGTTTGCCCGAAAATAGGCCTAAAATTTTAAAAACTGTTATAGTCAAACTTTTTGACCTGCAGGCCAAATGGCCTTTCCTACAACACCAACAGTAAAATCAAAGCACTAAAACGTAAACATAAAATTCAATTCAATTATATTACTATTGATAGATCAGTAGCGAATTCAAAACAATTTTGAGTAAGTTTAAAGCAGCATGCTTCACTAGTTCAACAGCTGTACTACTAATTAGTATGCATTTTTTATTTTATTTATTTGTGTAAAAAGACAATATTTTTTCTCTTACTACACGTATAATATTACTACACTGGATATATACGAACTCAGTTTTTCGTATTATTAAAGTAATTTATCTGTCGTTTTCGTCCACACTTACCTTGCCGTCGCCGGCGTAATGGAAAGTGGCGTCCGTTGACATGACAACCAGCTTGCGAGATTGACTGCGCCAGCCGATCTTCTTCTGTTCATAAATCACACGCAGTGAAAACAAACCACCGTAGGATTAAAAGCCAGTAAATTTCGCAACTTTAAAACTATATCAGATGTTGTTTAATCTTCGAAATACTCTGACGGTTACAGTCGGCAGTATAATATTTACGCTTTAGCAATCCACTGCATCTATAACGTGTCGCTAAGACGCTACGCTACCTTGTGATCTCATCCAATAGCAGACAATTTCACGAGATACGACGTAGTATAGATGTCATAAGTTAGACAATATTTTTGCGAAATGTGTCGGTAGCCTAATTATTCTTAATTCGGCCAATGTCTGTGACAATGTCTATGACAACACTGTTTATTGTACAAAAATCGCAAGAGCAGTGAACGTACTTTGCATGCGACAACTTGCATGATGGCATCGAAGCCTCCCTCCGGAGCATCCAGGTTTCCAGACATTTCCGTCTCGTTTACGATTCGCTACACTCGACACAGATACCAGCTTGGAGTATTAGACACTACAATACAAAACACTTAATGCCATTTAAAAAACAGAGTCGCATGTATTCAGTTTCATGACTGGCTTTTCATTTTTTTCTTTTAATAGATACGTTGGGCATTTTTAGAAAATTTACTTAGGCCCAAAACTCGTGTTTCCGGTTGCAGCTATTAAAAAAGAAGAGACGGCACAAAATATGTTTGCTCTTTTTTTGATATCACGCCTGTTTTAGTTTTGGTTTTTGTAGCCTAAGTGCTAGATTAAACTAACTTTAACTCTAATTACAAGTATGTAATTGACCATTAGCTGAGGCTGACAAAAAAGCAAACCTTAATTTTGCGAAACATAACAATGACAAACTAACGACAATTTGGGTCTGATAAAGACTACAGATATAATCGATAGCTCACAGTGACGTGACTGAAAGTAACAAAAAACCCAGCTGTTGCTAGGGAAAACGCGCTACTGCTTATACATTTTTTTGCAGTACTGACCTTGAAAGTCATCCAAAGTCGATGATCTTGATCTCATCTGAAATGGCGTATGCGATTTCCTATTAGTGATCAACCTTGGCCCTATCTCGCACCGTTTAGCCACAATAGCGCTTACTGACCTTCAAGGTCATCCAAAGTCAATGATTTTCATGTTATTTGAAAAGCAATATGTCACTTCTTATTAGTATTCAATAGCAAACTACACCCTATCTTGTACCGTTTAACCACAATACATGCGTGATAGACAGACAGACAAACAAACGACATAACCGTAACGCGTCAAAAAAGACAAAGAGTACGACAGACGTGAGAAAGATGTTCTTACTCTGAACTCGCTGACGTTGCTGATGAGACGAAGATGATTTCTGAAGCCGTACGGAGCCGCACAATCGGAGCACCACACGCTCACTCTGTAGTACACAATGTAGTTATAATAATTATCAGTGATTTAGGACCGCAGTCCGACAATAGACTCCAGTCGGACTTGAGTCCTTACGTTGCATGATTCAGCCTCGAGCTCACTAGACTCGTGCTCACAATAACGTAATACATATGGTACTAAAACTACTAAATAAATCAGCAAACATGCAAACAAACAAATGCAATAGTAGGCCTATCCTGTCTGAAATTAAAACTTTAAGTCTAGAACGTGTCATCAAATAGACTATAAAGAAACAGCAAACTGTCAACTGAGTCGCCTGAAAGCTGTGCATGTGCGGCGTTTCTCCAGGGTTCATTTTTACTGTAGGGATTTTCCGTAATTAAATTTTCGTCCCGCGGAATTGTCACTAATTTTATCTTCGCACCCGCGGTATTTCCCATGGTTTTCCGCAACTTTTCGCGGAAAATTTCCCATGCTGGCCTTTACAAAGAAACATAAATTGTAAGTAAGTAATCTTTTATTTCTTAACAACAAAAAACGCCAGTGGCAGAAAACAGAAAATACAACACCGGCGTGTTAACATAAAAAACAAGAAAACAAAAAGAAAGAAAAAACCTCGATCAACAACGTGTCTAAAATAAACTGAAACGTCGCTTTGTGTACACGCCTTAAAGGCGACACTTACTCTTCTAAGCTGACGTACGGCATCGTAGTTTTATCGACAAACGTCCCCAAGCCGAGTCGGTAATTTTTCGTTAGTTTGCGCAGTTCTTCCGCTGAAACCAGTCCAGTCCACATCCAGTTGCACTGCTTAATTGAACTCATGAAGCTAGCAACAACCCACAAACCAATACAGCCTAATACTTGTGTTTTTACGAAATTGTTTCGGCCTTGTAAACAGTCAGATAAGTAAAAAAAATTATACAAGAAACGTAGGCCCTACAGTTTTCCTCGTAGTAAGCGTACCGGGTAACATTAGGCTTGTTCATCTTCCAGTTTTCTCGATTGTTTTGAAGTATAAAAAAATTAAATTAAATAACTAACAATACTGAATAATAATAGCAACTACTACTAGCCCTTACAAAATTTACTTATGCGCGTTTTTTCGTTAAGGTTTTTAAAAACTAAGAACACAGTCATTTACCTCTAATCGTCTTACCAATATTATGAGTGGAATATGCATCTGCAGATAAGGGCTAAACAGAAAAGTTGTTATCGCGAAAAAAATGGAACCATAAAAACGAACCAAGACGGTCGGATAGCGCAACTAGATTGTCTTTGTAACTTCGCATGGTCCGTGACACATCCATTAGAAAGTACAGATCGACTGGGTAGTTGCGTGCCATGCGAAACGTCACTGGAAATCGGTACACCTGGTCTGCACAGTGTAACAACACATGTATCAGGCTGTAGTGTACTGTAAACGTAGTAATACTAATACTAATATTTTACACACCGTAGTATTTTCTGTTTAAAAACGTTATAACAATATTTTAAAATTATAGTTTACCGAAACTTAAAGATAATAATAATAACATGTTGCGTGGTGTGAACTCAATGGCCACAACTTACCCCACATTATCTTTACTGGTTGCATCAGCGTTGTAAAAAAGTACAATATTTTTTCCAAATGATTGTGTTTTCTACGGAATACGTCCTTAGAAGATGTTAGCCTTAACGTAGCCTTGCCTTCAAATGGCCTTAAATGGTAAAACGTCACCGTGTCTAAGCTTTATATTTATTTGGTAGTAGCTACTCACTGATAATATTGTCACAGTAAAATTGCTTTATTAAGGCAGCGATACTCGTATGTGTATTGAATTGTGGTCGTTAGGCCGAAAATAAAACTCATTAAACAGTACAGTGTATAGTTGTATTGCAGTAGCTGTTCTTGGCATCATGACTGCAGAATACCGGCTGTGTCACAGGCCTATTGTCTGGGCATGCTGCGTATACACGGTGTTCCATAAAAAGAACCCCTTTTTTCTTTTTTTATAATTCACTCAAATGATGATCAATGGTTGATTACGAAATTATGAAGTGCGACTTGTATTGATGCAAACAAATTCGTGTTCATTACAACAAAAGTAAGAATGAAAAAAATGAAATAAGTAACCAGAAGGGTTTAAAAATAGAGTATAGTTTAAACATTATTGTATGCATTGATTTTCGCCTTGGCTTTAGCCTTGTACTTTTGTGGCCTTGTTGACATCTATCCTAACTGACGACTGAGTTCATTTCAGCACAGTTAGACCTCGTATACATACAGCATACAGCATACAGATGGCAGAATGAACAATATTGAGGTCTATTAATTTTGTACAGTTGCCTATGTCAAAACGTCCTAACTAGAACGTACTTTAAAATGCTACATAAATATTTATTTCATTATATATAACGACATATAGGCAAGAAATCTAGGTGCTATTTATTAACAATGTTTACAAAAATATCAAAACACTTGAGAAAAAGTCTGAAAATGCATTGCGTTGAAAGTTGTTTTTAGTTTAATCGAAATGTCATCGACAATCGAGAGAATATTTTGTCATTTTTTCCTTGATATGGACGTTTACGACGCAACGCACCAGTCGACAGCACCGCGACATACTCAACTGATATTCACAGCCAGAAAGAATTCAGATAAATTAAAATGACAGATTATTACTTGGACGGAGATTGATGTGAACGTCTTGTGGAGCAAGCTGAACGGCATCTGGTTCCTGGTCTGCATCTCGCGTCGGGTCGTTCTACAACCATACATTGAATACATCACTCTAACGATGGTAGACCACAAATGACAATCTTAAGCCAATTCACACTGCACTTCATGACTTCAACATCATTATCGGCAGCATTTATTCACTAAAATACAAGTTCATAAAGAACTCACGAACACACAGCTGGCAAGACATTAGGCTTAAAAGAGAGCTTACGGTAGCTTTAACTGTAGCCTACATCACCTGAGAATAACAATAGTTTGTGCGAGTTAACATGACACTAAAATAAGGTGCAATAGCATTATACAACACACTTCAAATATTCGGAAAAAAATCCACACTATTCAATAAATTTTTAAAAATTGATAAAAAAGTAAAACTAAATATAGACAGTAAGAACAAGACTGTCGAGCTTTGTTCGACTGTTTGCGGGTAGTTGTAGTATCACGCACGAAAAAACACCAGAAAAACCCATGTAACCTTGACCTTTGATTAAGGTCACATGTGTGACCTTGTGGCTCTAGAGGTTGTGAAGGAACATGTTCGTGCAAAATTTTATTAAACTAAGTTCAGCGGTTTATAAGTTATCGCATTGACACAGAGAAAACACTTTTCGATGATGCTGAAAACTATTGCCGTTGCTTCCGCGAGCAGTAGAAATTCCTTTGAACATTAACATCACACTTTTTTTCAACAAAAATATGGCGTGATGTGGTTGTGGTGTTTTGATCGTCATTTATGAGTCACCCATCGTACATCATTACATTGCCATAGTTTCAATCAACAGCGATAGTAGCACTCTGCCTAATTATACAGGGCCAGATCGCTATAACAGCGCACCTCATAGTATACCACGTGGCATATCGTATACATTAAAGCCTACATCGTGTCCAGAAAAAATATTTTACAGTATTTTCTACTTAGCGTTTGTAAGGTTAAATATATTTTCACAATTTTGGGCAATGTTTATTTCGATTTATTCCGATAATTAATTTTACTAAATTAATCAGAAACTTGCTCGTTTATCGAGATATTATTACTATGCAGTGTATAATGTTCTGTTGTCTATACGGTGAATTTAATACCCGGTAGTACAGTATGCTGCTTTGTGGACCGTAGATTGAGCTGCAGTTGTGCTGGAGCAGATTTTCTATAAGATCGCATCGATGACTTCCGTTGAAGTCCTAAAACGCATAAACAAAGCATTCACACATAGGCCTAGTTGGTTTGTCAAAAGACGAAATAAATTTCAGAAATATGTATAATATGCGCTACAAAGTTTACACAAAAAGCTGAACTTTGCTGTCCGGTAAAAGAAAAAAAAATTAAAGAGGAGAAAAGGAAAAAAAGGAAAAGGTAAAGAGAGAAGAAGATGTCGACGCCTATTTGTTCTATATTATTCGTCGCTAACTCGCTATATGTTATCGTTCTTACAGAGTTGCATTACTCATAGAGATACATGTAAGTTGTATATATTTGATGCATGAAACTGTTTACTTACTTTTTGCAGACACCAATGGCAGTTTGGAGACAGTGAGATGCATTTTCCGCAACGTTCCTGCTCCTGACACGCGTTTATCTTGCTTTCATCACCAACTATGATTCACAATCACGTAGTTCAGCGTAATAAAAATTATAAAATTCACACAAAATAAAATTGTTTAAAACATGTCACACATTATGTATTATCAGCATTATTACACTTATTTATTTAAAATTAAAACGTCAGTGCAATTCTCATAAGAAATAAAAATAGAGTTAAACAATGCATAAATAAGTCTACATGTAGGCCCTAAATGCTGAAAAGATACAACGAAGTCGTTGATGATGAAAAATTGCTGTAAAGTGTTAATGTTAACATGATTCAATTTCTTTATAATAATATTGCAAATGTCCTGTTGACTGTGGCAGTGATATAATTTACTTTCAAAACTGGACGGCTGCCTGTTTTTAGACCACACTTTTAATTCAGTGATAACAGCACGCGGTATTTTAATATGATTGCTTAATATTTAATATTTCTATTCGAATTATTGTCGCCAGCAATAACAGTAGAATACCCTGAGCGTTATTAATGGCGATAAGATGCAGCGTTGTTGCGAGTAGACTCAAGATCATGTTCTTCGTCTTGCAATCCGGCTGACAGGCGCGCTGTCAATCATTGGTCTCTCTATCAACTGGTGAAAGACAGTCGGGTGAATGCATCACACATAACGATCATAGTCCCATCTCCGGGAAACGCTGAATAACCTGCCACAGAAAACATCGCAAATCACGATATGTGAAGCGTTTGCGTATAGGTTGTCGGCATAATGCAGGTTTTTAAAATCAGACGCACGTACGTGTGCATAGAGGGCCTAATATTGTCTTTAGGAGCAGAAGCCGCTATCTTACTATAATGGGCAGAAAGTCTGTTTGTCTGTCTGTTTGTCAGCCCCCTCTAGCACCTTCCCTGTTACACAGTCGCGGACCCCGACCGCGGCGTTTGAGTCCTTGGGCCTTAGCTACGTGTCCCCACCTTGCCCCCCACCTTGCCTCCCACGGGCAGCTTGAGGGGGCGAGGGTTGAGTTGCCGGGTCTTCTTTCCCCGCTGATTCTATCAAGTTCGTCAGTAGTGCTCAGCTTCGTGGCGACATCTGGTGAATGACGGCCACTTAGAAGTTCGAACGCGTTATAAATTTCCATTGTCTGCAAGAGATTTTTAACTACAAAGTATTCATTCGTCGATAGGCAAATTGTCCAATGTCCGTATTCATCGTTTGATGACAGGCATTTAATCCAGTGGCGTCGATAACTAAAAAGTTGGGGCAGAAATTTATTGCAATTTTTGACAAATAGCTGCAAATTTTCGGCAGAGAAAATTGTGGGTGCTGAAAAGTTAAGTTTACCCACGCATTTTCCTAAATAGAGGATTTCCAGTTTTAAATTTCGTACTTTCGGAAAAAAAGTTTTCCGACGGCTTAAAATTTAAGGGTGGGGTAACTGTTCCTCTGTCCCATCCATCTGGAATCACTGATTTAATCTGTCTCTCGCTCGTAACGCTACCAGTAACGTAACGGTGCAGGGGTTGAAGTTCAAACTTCAAAGCGTAACGAATTTATATCGACTTGTTTGACAGACAGCTCGTCAACTGACTGCTTTTCAGTCGAGGTCAATATCAACGAGGATGAATTAATAATGGACTGCTCGGGAGGACCGACGAGCAGTCAGTAAATTGCGCGGTTTAGCTCTATACGCACGGTAATCACAGGGGCCATGCTGAAATGACACGACCTGCGCTCGTTATCCATTGATTTCAGGCCGACGTGCTTGCACGTAAAATAACAATCTTGCCCAAATGCTGTATAAATGTTATGTGTTAAATCTAACAGCGTCTGAAATATTTTAGCCGCAAAAATTCCTGGACAGATATTAATTTTTTTAGCAAAATTCAATTCATATAAGGTTGATAAAAACAGAACATTAAACATTTTTTTCTGCGACATTTCAGGCTATTTCACATGCAACCCTAGGCTACTTCGAGCTCAGCAATCAAAGTTTATGCTGAACACGACGCTTAAAATGCTGACATTATTTTCATTTGCAAATTTTCTTTTCAATCCGGTATTTTAAGGTACAACGCTAAACAACAAAAACATGTGATAATGTTTTGCAAAATGTTTTGTGCTCTTTTGTCAATCTGCGTTTTAAGCCCGCTGCGCGTTGTGTTTTTCAGACGACACATTACGGCACATTTCTCGGAACGTAACAGCGCAGCGGCGTACAACAGGAAGAAGAGGAAACAATTATTGTCCCCTATATATTAACAGATCTACAAATTGTCGAAAAATCAATTTTTTTCCAAAAATATAAATCCAAGACACCGCTGCATCGAATATGATTGCATCGTCTTGCTCGCCGTCGCTCGTTGCTGTTTTGAGTCATTGTCTCTGGAGTAAACACTGATCATGCTGTGAGCAGATGCCAGAATGATAGACTGACCCAAGACGATCATAACACTGCACTGATGTCATCCTCGAGACAATCGTTTTGGTCTCGAGGCTCGACGACAAAAAACTAAGATCTCCATCTCCGTCTTAAAAAGTCGTCAAAATTTGTTACTTGTAGCACTTTTTATCCCAACGAGTGTGTTGAGCGGCAAAAATGCAACAAAAGTTTTGTACTTTTCCACTTCCGATCTGCGTTTACTGGATCCCATAGAGTAAGAATAACGGAAAAGTAAGCCATAACGGATGCCTGACATGCCTGCGCGTTGTTTAAAATGTCGTGCTGCGCTACACCGTTTGATGACGTATAAAAAGTCGTGATCTTGTTTGTTTGTTTGTTTGTTTATTTGTTCAAAGAAACATTTAATAAAACAGTAACAATGCTCAGCAGAACTGGAGCACGCAAGGTAGGTCTATAAAAATGCACTCACTGCGGCCCAAAAACTGTCAAGGCACACACATGTCACCAGCCATAATACATCAACATACAAACTATTCAGAGACTAGAAAAACTACCATAAAAACACGAATACATTATCTAAAAATCAGTCTTGGTCTCCAGTAAATAAAAGCATAGATCTTAGTCGTAGTCGTAGTATAAAATGGATTTAGCACTGCAAATTAAAAATAGCCAGGTTTTTTCGAAGGTCTTGGGCCGTGAGAGTGCTTGCCTTGTTAGCATTCAATACAGTTCAGCAACATATCGGAGGCCACGACTAATAGCTATCTCGATCGATCAGCGCCTAAGTGACACAGTACCGCGCCATGGCTTAGGGAGCACAGGATCATTTTTGTCTGCTGCTGCTTCTAGACCTCGGTGGATTGCTTCCTGTTAAGGCCCAAATTCCACATCTTCGTTTTGCTTGTAGATCTGTTGAAGACAACAAGTCGTGCAACAAGCTGTCAAAAGCTTGACAGGTTGGGATGCTGCAGATTTGTCGTAGGCCTACGATTTGATGCGATCTTGTGTCATACAACTTGTTGTAAAACACATTCATAATCACTGGCGTAGCCATAGGGGAGGAAGCACTGAAGGCCTGTCCCCCTTAAAAATCTATTCAGTTACTCAGAATCGTGTCAAAATGCACCAAAACGCTTCCTTTTCACACACACAAAAATCCAAACATTTTCTTTGGAGGGAACAGATTCCTTCCCCGGTGGTGAGGAGACATCTCTCCTCACACGTCACCCGCAAGTGCGCCCTCTACATCCAGATCCTGGCTACGTCACTGTCCACAACAAATCGAAGCAAGTGTAGCATAGGCCTCGCTGCTGCCAGTCGCTGTATCTGATGATCAGACTGACAGACTATTCGGAGCCTGAACGTCGTCCCCACTCCGTCCCATTCGATGTATCATCCCACTCCTCTCAGAGCTCTACGGCATGATCTGATCTGTGCGCGCCATTCGCGTTGAGCTTTCAGCGGCGGAGCCAGTGACTCTGTGCTAGATGTGATCGGCATAAAACCCTTGATCTATGTGTATGACACGAGGATATATTGATGCCAGCCGCATATCCATTTGTTCGCCCGTTCAGACACATGTGAAGGACATCGGTTCAATGACTACACTGACGAAACTCGGTTTTCTTATTTTGCTAAATTGTTTTGGAAATTTTGTTGTTGTTTCATTTTAGCATGCTCAACGCACGCTAATAACAGACCCTGTTCTAGCGTGAAATAACATTTTAGTTTTACACGTTACCGAAAACTAGCCGTGCCTTTCCAGCCGGATTCTGACAGCAAAAATTAGCATTAGCCGTAGGTTAAATTGACACAGACTTTTCTGATGTAGCTTACGTCATGGATGAAATTTTCAGTGTCTTGTTATTAATTACGTATTTTTGTCGAAAATTTTTTTTTAAATCAAAATGAATAAACAACATTTAAAGATTAATAACACGAAAAAGCAATGTAAGCAAGGAGTTACTGATCGGGACCAAATAACTAACAAGTAATGTGAGAAAAGCTCATAAGACGCGCGACAGCCTATAATTATAAAAAGCGCTAGACGAGCGAACAGCGGTAAAATAACGACCTTAGATTTTACCCCTTTAGAGAGTACCCTTCTTTGACGCCCGCATGCGAAAGCCTCTTTGAACCTAAAAAGTTGGGACTTGAACTGCTAAAATCTACGTTTAATGCTAAAAATTCCATGTGCAGGTTGTCTTGGTCTATCTCAAGCCATTTCAGCGCAATTTACTTTTAAAATGTGTGTTGCAGCCGAAAATCGCGAAAAAAATCACTATTAACTTCTATTTTGGAAGTTCAGGCTTTTTTCAAGGTCGTTCAAGGTCGTTGATCTTGATGTCAATCGAAAGGGCGTATGGAACTTCCTATTAGTGATTAATAGTAGGCCTAACCTAGACCGTATCTTGCACCGTTTCTGAGATACCGCGACTTATTGGCTCAAAATGGCCAATTTTTTGTACCCCCTCTCATTTAGCACCTTCGATCGGAGTGACCTCTTTCGAATTTCGGGAAAAGCTTAACGGATATTAAAACTAGAGTCTCCCTGGCAGTCCATGATGAAGATTTCGTGATCCTAGCTTGCGTTGTGTTGACAGAATACCGGAGTGTAACAGACGGACAGACGGACGGACGGATGCCTCGACGATGGCAAAGACGCGCGAAGCATTAGATGCTGTCGCTCGTAAAAATCGATCTCTCGGTCAAACAATCGAAATATTGATAGCTTAAAGCTATAGCGCCACAATTCGCCAACGAATAGCAGAAAACATAAAAACACGTTATTCGTTTTACATTTTTTATGAGATGCAAAATCGTCCATAATAACAGACGGCTGAATACACTGGAGTGTGTTATGCTTGCTGTAATATTATGGCATGGATATCGACAGATTAATCATAAGCGTGTATATTGCTGTTTAATACGAAAAGTACTAGCGTAACGAATCAAAACGACGCATAATGCGTTTTTATTTCTGAACACAACTTACCGGCGGAGGCAGCATGCGCAGGCAATGAGCGTTTGACGAGAACTCACGCCGAATGATGCATCCCAGTCTCCGCAGCAAGAACCACTGAATCGCCCGCGTGAATCGACTGCTAAATTGCGTGACATTCCGGGGATTAACATCTCTCGTGAATATGACGTTACGGATAAATAATATGTTAAACGTTAGCGGCGTACTGAGACAAATATCGAGCGGATCAAACCAATCCCAGTAAATCTCGTAATTAAATCCAAATACAGCAGTCAAAATTCGCTTCCTCTCTATGACTAGTAGCTGACCCAAAAAACATATAAGGGAGGGTGCAAGTTTCCACAATTTTAAATTATCCTCAAAATTGGCAATACCGTCAAATGTGCGCGAATATTATAGTCTCAAAATGTAATTTTTTTGGAAAAATCGCAGACTTTCCGCATTTTGCGATGCTGCGTTTAATTGCAGTTAACGAAAAATAATGTGATAGGCCAGTGACTGCCTATTTGTGCTGGTTCTCGCTCAGAAAGTCACAGCAGAAGCGCGAGGATTGATCCCTATTACCTCACAGTCGGTCTGCAGCAACTCGCGGCCTGCAGGGTCCGCTAGGTGGCGTCTTTTCTTCAGCTCGAGCGCGCTGGCTCTAATAAGATTGTCGCAACGATTGTCGCCGGCACTCGATACGACGCTGGTCTGTCGATCCAGTCTGTCGGTCCAACAGCTCGGACCCACCGGCCGACACGACCATGCAAGGTGTCATGACGATTCATAGATTTCTTTCATTATCTGGAGTGCTGCGTACTATGTACACGGGGTGGTTGTAGGAGGGCATTTTAGCGCAGTCTTTAATCGCCCCCAATGTCCCGCTTATTGTTTTTTTATTTATAGCTTTTACAGAAAAATTCTTTATATATAACAAACAAAACCAGCAGTATTTCTTGCCAGAACTAGACCTACCACGATGCTTATTAGTGCGTTATTGGTACATTATCCGTTCCGCTTTCTCTAAGAGCGCCTACGCACTCCCCCCCCCCGTCATGTACATAAATCGTCAACCGGGGCACTAAAGACGTCGTAGCCTAGTGAAGGGCAGAAAACGTCACACAATCCCTCACACACGGAGAGAAAGCAGACCAAACCGCCCGCCGACTCATCGAGTCGATAGTCAAACCGGATCGATTGTCGAACGATTTCGATCTGTGACCCGCTCAGAGTAAATCTTCAACCAAATCCCCATGGCCCGTGCAAGTAAGACCTCAGACGGTTATCGTACTGTCTACGAGTAAACCGTCCGAAACGCCTTCACCGAGGAATTTGGATTTCATTAAACCATATCAACAGTCTCTTTGCAGATCTTTATATCATGACCGGATTCAAACATGGGAAAGCCGTAGGCAGCTAGCTGTGAGTACTGAACTAGTGAAGGCCCCGTGACTTGAAATACTATTAATGTAATGCAACAAGAAATGTATACGATTATCCAGTAAGGTACATTTTGCAAGAAAGAAAGCATGTCAAATTTTTCTGAGAGTTAGAAAAACGAATGTATGTTGTAATAAAACTATAATTTTAAAATTTTATTATGCTCTGTTATTGACCAGCTATTTAAAAGCAGTGCCAACTACATCATTGTTATGGACCCACATTAAAAATCCCACCGTGGTTGTAGGCTACCTATATCATCACTCAGCAACTTAAACACATGCCCCTGCACACGTTCTGCTATTCTATCGTCCGATGTCGTCTCGCATCACTGGTCACTTAGTTCATCGATGGCACGGGCCAGCTAAATGTAGCGGCGCTACGGTCAAGATCCCTGAAAGTTATTCAAGGTCAGAGAATATCCGAGCTCCAATCACGATTACGATAAGCGATAGCTCAACAAAAGATCTCTCAACTGACATGACAGTAAAACTGTCGACTTGACGATATCGTCTTGGTAACGATGTGTCTTGTCATCTCTTTTTCCAGGAAAAACGTGTCCCAGATTTGACTTGTTAGTTTTTACGTGTGAAGTTAGACGTTGCATTATGCTCGCACCGATCAAAGTCACACGCTTTATTGATGAATATTACATCATGTAACGAGGTGCAAATGTAAGCCTAATGTACGCGTAAATAGGCCTAGAGTTAGGCTACATGCAACCAATCAATAACAAGATATACACAACAAGTCGCTATCGAAAGCTTTTTTGCCATGTTCAAATGTTGTAGACCTTATAGAGCTTGTTGTACGATTCGTTGTTCAAAATGGGCCTAATATGCCTATGTCGTTCGGCCGATCCTAGGCAAAATTTACGCAAAGAATTTGACGCCTATAAAGAAGACGCGTGCTACCCCGAAAATGTAAGAAAAAGCTAGAAACATGATAAAAATTCCTAAGAGAGTGTGTATACTAGGTTCACAACTACATGAAGTAGTGGAGATGCGATTACATCCGTGGATCAGCGACTTGTTTGCGTTCGCCATTAATGAAGTTGGTTGAGCGGCATGACTCCTATAATATACTACAGGCCTAGCGCCTGTGAATATACGCCCATGACGTATAGCGCAAGCGATTAGCGAGTTGATCGTCGCACATCCATTCATCTGCTCATCATACTATCCATCCGTCCATTTATACCCCGTTTACACGATCGAGCAGACGTCGAGCAAACGTCGAGCAGACATCGAGCAAACATCAAGCACTGACAAGCAGGGCTGATGGAACCCCTATCCCTGGCTCAAATGTAGGCCTAGGCTTAGCCCACAGCTGATCACGTGCTATATAGGCCTTCCAATTACAACCCGCCCGCCCTCTTAATTAGCATGCTAATTACCATAGCTCGTCGAGCTAGCTTGATGAATGCTAGCAAACATCGAGCAAACGTCGATCAGACGTCGATCAATTAGCACGTGTATTTTGAATACATTGCTCGACGTTTGCTCGATGTTTGCTCGATCGTGTAAACGAGGTATTACTGCTGTTAGTATAATATAGGCCCAATAGGAGTCCGTGAATAATCTATCTGTCTACCTCCAGCCAGCCCTGAAGCTAGTTTTGTGGCTTCCTCACTGTCAAATAATAACGCTTACAGGACAATAATTGCTTCTTTGCTAAGCTTAAAATACGCTTGCTTATACGCCATATATACGGCGACATGCAATGACTGACACATCGAAAACAGCAAAAATCATAAAAAGGTGTATCATTCAACGGCACATTGACAGTTAGACAATGTGATAATGAGTGATATCACCTTTTTATGATTTTTGCTTTTTCGATGTTTGCTGGTGGCGTGGCGTGGTTGGTAACGCGTTTCGGCTGAAACGAAGTTACTCTCCGCCGGGCCCGGTTAGTACTGCGATGGGTGACTGCCTGCGAGCAGGTAAACCATCTCGGTGCGAAGCCTGCCAGCTAGGTCGACTCAGTTTTCTACCCTCTGTGGGACGGTAAAATGAGTAGTAACTCATTTACATGGGTTACGGAAGGTGGGGACCTTGGTACAGCTGACTGGGGTTGCCAAGCTGGCCGCTGCGCCAGCCTGTGTCTGCAGGCTGCACACGGTGGCCGTGCGGCAGGCGGCTCTGGTTAGTGACGAAAAGCGCATTAGAGACGTGTTTGCGACGATGCGCTATACAAATTGACGACCTTTACCTTTTACCTTTTCGATGTGTCAGTCATTGCATGTCGCCGTTAACACGTGTATAAACTGATGTTTTGTACATTTATTATTATAGCGCTGACAATTATTGAATTGTAGTGGGACGAGGAACCTACGTCAAACGGCTAGGTTCATGTGTAACCACAAATTTAGGCTATGCATCAGGATTTATAGGCCTATGCTTACATGCGGTGACATGCAGCAATTTTACGAGTCATTCTCCTCGCAATAAGCAAAACAGCTACAGCAACAGGCCTAAATTTTCATCATCGCAAGCCGCATTTTGGTTTTTGATGCCTGTGCTCGTGTGAGTGGTGCGCCCTATCACCTATGGCTTCGTGACAGCAAAGGGCAGAGTGCAATTGCTTTCCAACCTGTCATTTTTTACTAACCTGTCGGCATTTTTTTAAAAAAATATAAAATTTGTTTAAAAACCCCCATTTTGGGAAAAATTTCGAAGCGAAATTGGAACATTCTCGCACCGATTATCTCTGCTGTTGGAAATTTGCATTGCAGCTGTCTGTCGGAGAATTGCAACTTCCAAGTTCTTGGCACCCGCTCAACTTTTATGAAGCCGATGTCTATCACAGTGACTGAAGATGACATGAGGATATTCACATGTTGCGTCGTAGAGGAGTATAGGCTTATAGCGACGACATCCCGGGCGAACTGCAGCCAGTCATTGCATGGCGGCGCCGATAGCCTAAGCAAAACATCTTATCACACCGCTCAACAGAGATATCTCTGCGACGGACAACCGCGCAGAAAGACCGCCGGAAATTGGTCAGGGACTGAAGAGAAAAGGCAGAGGACTGGGGGAAGAGGAAAATGGATGCTAGAACGTGGTGGGCGGGTCAATGACTGCGCATGCGTTGTCGTGGCAGGCCTGCGTTCCGCCATTCAGAGTTTAATTAAACGACTTGTGCTGCTGCGGAGAGAGATTAGCAAGCAAACGTCCTGCGCCGAAGAGAGCTGTAGTCAGCTAGCCACTTAACTGGCAGAACGCACGCCTATCGATCGCCTGCTGATCGTCTCCTCGATGACGCTCGGCAGGCTTCATGGTTGTCTGCATTTCAGTCCGGTTTAATCCACCCGTAAACTTTGCTAGTACAGATCGGCTATTTAAAAGCATGCAGATTTTGGTTGGTTATGAAAAAATAAAATAAATAAATAAAAATATGGGTCTGTGTCATTTGTACTCGACTTTGCTCATAGCTTATTCAAAATGATTATATCAAATTTGGACACATTTGAGCGTACAACATTAACAGACATTCGGTTATTATTTTATATAAATGCACAAAACATCAGTTTATACACTTGTTAACAGCAATATTAAAAAAACTCGCACATCGAAAACAGCAATAATCACAAAAGGTGATATTGCCCGCATCACACTGACTGTGTGTCAATGTGCTGCTGAATAATATCACCTTTTGTAATTTTTGCTGTTTTCGATGTGCGAGTTCTTTA
>Ga0056128_1000742_pt1 | contig 32046 bp, 21 predicted proteins | sample WorMetLIZISLAND2_FD_71113 | JGI IMG/M metagenome (GOLD analysis project Ga0056128, IMG submission 71113) | Marine gutless worms symbiont microbial communities from Max Planck institute for Marine Microbiology, Germany - Olavius geniculatus... ...
GAGTGCGTCATCTGATATTTCACGAGGTAGTGTAGCGACACGTTTGAGGTGTGGTGGGATCTGTAGTGACAGTTTCATTACAAATTGTCTCCTGATTCTGAAAGTGAAAGAATTTTGAAAATCGGTTCATATTTGGCGAAGTTATGAGGTATACAAAAACTATGTCATTTTTTTGGCCCACCCTGTATATATGCGGTTACAATGAAACAGAACAGAATAGCACGAATCATACAGCTGCCCTTAATGTTTTTCTTGCCGGAAACCCGGGCATTTAACAACTTCACAATGACATATAGGTTACCCCAAATGACGAACGAGCTTAGTAAGCATTTGCTGTTTTCAGTGTTACGTTTAGTAAGTTTACTGGTGAACCCATACGCGCAAATTTCTTGCGTTTTTTGTTTTGCTTTTTGCGCGCTTTTTATCCTGATTTTTGGTTGTTTGCGGCCTCTTGAAAGCTGGGCGCTGCCATAAACTGCAAAATTGTCAGACGCCGCTGGGACATTGGCCTTCCCAGTTACTACTTTTACCTAACTTTCCAAAAACACCTTTCTAATAGTGGAAATGCCAATTTTGGGGCTGTGCCGATATAAATAACATGCTTGGATAAACAGTGAAAGTTTTACAGAAGTGTAGCGTAAACACCGAAATATGCATAAGCATACTGAAAGAACGAAAAACAAAACAAACTACTGATATTTTTAGAACTTTTTGTCACATTAGCAAATGCAACACAATATCGTTAGTGAATTAATGATCGCGTCAGTCGATCAGATCAATTATTTTGTATGGAGCCGTGTGTCGCTGCCCAGGGGCGTCTACGCCATATAAACCTTGGAGCATGTGCTCCATGAAAAAAATAGAGGGTGAGGTTTTTTGGAAAGATAAGGGGGAAATTAAATATCATAATTCTGCATTTTTCATATATTGCATGTTATATCACAAATGCAAAATTATAATAATTAACTTCCGCTTAATTTGCCCACAAAACCTTTTTCCTTTGGAATGTTTTGCATGTGTATGCAATACGTCATTAATGCAGAATTATAATATTCAATTTCCCCTTTAATTTCCCAAAAACTTTTCCCTTATAGAAAGTTATTTTGAGAAATTAGGGGGGAAATGTACATGCAATACATTAAAAATACAGAATTATAATATTCAGCTTTTCCCTAATTTTTCGAAAAAAAAACTTTCCCCAAGGAAGATTTCATGGAAAATTAGGGGAAAAGTGTACATGTAATGTATCAGAAATACAAAATTATAGCATTTAATTCCCCCTAATTTTCCAAAAAACCTTTTCCTCTAAGAAGTGTTTGTGAAATTAGGGGGAGTATACATGCAATATATCAGAAATGCAAAATTAGAATATTCAATTTGCCTTCTAATTTGCCAAAAAAAACCCTTTTCTCGTAGAAAGTTTTTTTTGGAAAATAGGGGAAAAGTGTACATGCAGTATATCAAAAAAGCGGAATTATAATATTCAACTTCTCCCCAATTTCCCAAAAAAACCTTCCCCCTAGGAAGATTTTTGAAAATGAGGGGGGTTAAATATTATAATTATTGTAATTTTGCATTTCTGGTGTATTGCTCGTATATGCAGTATATCAGAAATGCAGAATGATAATATTAAACTTCCGCCAAATTTCTCAAAAACCTTCTCCCCTAGTAACCTTTTTGAACCTTAAAGGCTCAAACAGTTGTTTGGACTTAGTGGGAGGTCAGCATCGTGATATTTTTTTGCAACCAGCTGCAAGTGATCAGAATATTAGAAGTGATAAACAATTTACTTGTGACCAATTGCTACTTGTTGCAAGAGTGTCTGAATGCTAAAAGAACAGCATTGTGTGTCAGACTGTCTGTCAGTAACACGCCAGTGTCAGTGATATTGAGCTATAGACTTGAATGATGATGTAACCTCAGTTGTTTACTGGTGTCATTTGGTTTGAACTTACCACTTATCATGTTATAACCATTCATTAACAATGTACGGTTGCTTCTTGACGCAGATGTCACTCATGCAAGCTGTTTAGGCCTATGAATGACAACTGGCCTCTAGTAGTCTAGTCTGTGTGTCTGTCTTTCTGTCAGTGTCAGTGACAATCTGCAGGTTGCTAATGGCGCTGCTACTGTTTGGTTGCTCCTCGAGATATCACGAATCTTAGTTCTTACTGTGACCAATGCTCAAGTCTGCTGCCCAGTTTTCATGGCATACTGCATTTCAGCTTGTAATACGCTGTTCTCATGATTTACAATATCTTGCAACCAGAAGTGTTCTGTGACGTTTAAAATGCATCAAATTTGTTTTTCGCCACGGCTCCGCCCCGGACCCCCCCTGGGGGAGCTCACGACGCTCCTCCAGATCGCTTAGTCGGCTGGGGAGGGGGATACCCCCTCTCCATTCCCCATCCCTCGACGCCTACGGCGCCTCATTCTCGGCGCCTACGGCGCCTCACCTTGAGTTGGGGGACTTGCTCCAAGGACTTAGAGGGGATAAATGCCCCTGTCGCTGCCGAACCAAAGCAGCGTGTGGCAATCGCGAAGGCATATACTATCTGAAAATTGTTAGCATAACATTGCATTATATTGTAGCCAGTTATGCTTAGATTTGTAATATTATTTATTACAATTAACGTTCGTTTGATGTCTGCATAGTATTAATGCAAAGGACTGGTCTCTCCATGACCTGACATCAGTTGTTGTGTAAAGTTAACCTATAGCGTGATGAAATACGTGACGGGACATGGTAATTATTGGCCACTGACACAAGAAGTAATTTGTCGGACCACACACATCGACTAGCTTAGCAAGACCACACATGTAGGCCTAGACCTAGTCCAATGCTGCAAATTTGAAGAGATGTCACGAAACAAGTGCAGTCACAGAACGCGGTGCAATTATCGAATAAATCCGTAAGGCCTAGTCTGTATGTTTCAGTACACACCATTAATGAGTTAGTCTTCGCTGGGTTCATTTTCCAATTCTTCGAGTAGACGTTTTGCCATGTCCGTCACGGACAGGTTCTGTGAATTATATTGCCAGTACCCCATTGACAATGTCTCGGGAAGGACTTTTTTGTAGAGGGTGCAAACCCAGAGACCAGAGCTTTACGATATATATGTTTATGCGTGAAAGAACTGTAGGCTAATATTGAAACTGACGAAGTCTCCGTGAATTTTACAGTGTTAACTGTGTTATACAAAAAATTGAGCTAATACGAAAGCCTATAGCAGTTCATGTTCGCAAATTGCCTTAGTCTATCTTCAGCCATTTCGTCCCAATTCACTCTTGAAGTGTGCGGCGCAGCCGAAAATTGTAAAAAAAACAACGAAACCCCTTATTTTTGAAGTTCAGATTCTTTCAAAATCATCGATGTTAATACGAATAAAAAGCTCGTCACTAGGGTTTGTTGTGATAGACAGCACATCCATGCCTATCTACAACCTTTTTCACGGTAGACTTGCCAACAACGGCAAAATAACGACTTTTATGGGGTACTGCTCTTTGATGCCCTTGTGCGCAGGTTTCCTTGAACCTAGAAAATCGAAGCTTGGACCGTTGAAATCTACGTTCAATGCTGAAAATTTCGTACGCAACTTGTCTTAGTCTATGTGTAGTGAATTCGACGCAATTCGCTCTGGAAATTTGTCTCGTTGACTCTCGCAGTCCAAAATCGCCAAAAATCCATAAAACCCCTATTTTGGCGTTTAAGGTCATCTAACGTCATTGAATTTGGTGGCAATCGAGAGCCAGTGCACGACTTTTTATTAGTTGTGATTAGTAACCTAGGCCTTCTCGCACCGTTATTGAGATAGGGGCCTACAGCGACTTATTGGCTGAAAATCGCAAATTTTTCCTTCCCGCCTCTCATTTTGCGCCCTCGTTCAGGGTGACCCCCTTCGAATTTATGAAAAAGCTTTACGGTTTTTGAAACTAAGTCTTCCAGGCAGCCGATGGTAAAGATTTGGCGATTTTAGCTTGCACCGTTTTTGACTGATCTACCCACGTGACAGACAGACAGACAGACGGACGGACGGACAGAATTGCGATGGCTAAGACCCGCTAAAGCAGTAGCTGACAATGAATGTTGAACTCGCTCGTACAAAAAATTACACAGTTTGTGTGAGTAGTTGTATATTTTTCCAGTCTTCGCAGGCAGATGCACGTACGTGGTTTCAATTGAAAATGCCACTTTCTCGTTCACTCCGTGTCGAATGTTCGTTGTTTCTGACGCGCGTAGCTTGAGAGGACGAATCAGACAAGAGTCTGTCGTCTAGTAGAGCACATTGTCGCCGACAAGTTGACCGACTCTTTTCGTCTGTTCTGCGAGGCGCTGGCCGGCAGCTACAAGTGGCTGGTGCGTGACCTTCAAGCTGATCTCAAGGTCGAACGAGGTGACGTCAAACCTCTGCCGGAAACACTGCACGAAGCCGCGGCGCTCGTTCACGGGTCTATATGTTCTCTGTCGTTTCATTGCTTTACTTTGTGCTACAAGGTTGTTAGATGTTCTTTGCTTATCAAGTATCATTGCTCGATCGGTTAACTATTTAAGCTTATCATCATTTAAAAAAATTATTAGTTTACCTAACGCTTACTTACTAGGTATAGCAATTTGTCATTCTCCTACTACTACGTTAAAGAAGCCCGTTTACAAAATCTCTATGCCTATAGCTGCTTTGCACTGTCCAAGTTCAGATGACATGCGTTCGACACCGTGACACGCTGGTCTGTCACGTTCGTGTTCCTGGAACGCTGTTGCTGACTCGCTCAAACGCAGCACGCAGTCTATGTTTACTTTTGGACGCCAGCGCAAAACATTGTTAGGCCTACTTCTCGATTACTTTCTCTACTAACACACGGAACACGTTCGAGGTTATTCAAAGGTTTCGTGCTACATAACTTATGTACTTGAGCACGGTGATTGGTGCTCTGGTATGCGGTATAATAATAATGTCTAGGCGTTTTGGTACGAGTAAGCGATTCGCGGAATCTGACAAAAAAGAAATGGCGGAGCTGATCGCGATCAAGCTACAAATTGCCGACGACGAATACCGCCAGGAAACGGCTAAGTTGGTGGAACAGCTCGCCGAGGCGGGGAGGGTGGCAGAACAGCGCCAGAGAACCGAGAGAAGACTGGACAGCATCTTGCGCGACTTCGTACGTCAACATGAAAAACAGCTGGTAGGTCTACTTGCAAAACGTCACTGATTTCTGATATATTTGTGTGTTCTCTCAACCATAAATAGGCCTAAACCTTACCTTTGCTGCCATTGTCATTGCTTGGTTAAATGTTTGTCACAGCACTGAGTGCGCGTGCACGAGTGACTTGAGTGTATGAGTAAAGTTTTACTTTCTGCTCCACACGTAATAGGTCACTTCGAAACGACTTGCCATCACCGGCGTATCCACTGTCAAGTAGCGAGCGAAACATAGGAGTGTTGAGGGCAGACTGACGTAACACAGCGAACGATTAATCTGCGTGCATTTACGAGCAAGAAGTTAGCAAATCGGACAGATTGAAAATAAACGACTTCGCAACACTGTGAATTTGATATGCTCCAATGGTGCATAGGTGAACATTTAAATTTTGCAAGGTAGTGCAGCAACACAGGCCTGAGGTCTGTAGGCTAACGGAGGTGTGTAAAATGAAAAAGTACGTACATTTGCTTAAGTGAGTGACTAAAATTAGAAGTTGCGTCCTTACTTGTGGACCTCAGTACTCTATGAGTTACGTGAAGCACCACGGACTGAATCCGGATTTCGCGCCGCATTTGCGTCTTGCTGTTAGATGTCTCACGCTCACGATCTGACGACGACGCAGGAGTTCGTACGTCGGATGCTGAAAGGTGGCGTGTCGCCGTCTCTGCTGACACCCGGCGAGTCAGAATATAACGCGCTTGCTGCAGTCGCTGACAACGTCGACCGTCTACTCAGACAAATGACTTTTGTCATCAATCAACGAGAGTCGCTCGCCTACGAGAAGGAAAAATGTCTCAAGTAAGTCTGCTATCGTTTTCCGCACCGAACTAATGCTGGCATCACCACGGGTACAGGTACGTTGTGCGTCTGTGACGCTGTCGCATGGCGGACCCTGCGTAGGCCTAGAACTCTGTTCACGCCTGACCGACGCAAACGTGTTAAGATTACTAATGTAGAGTAGATGCTGGTACTGAATGTATTAGCCGCATCCTTGTCTTGAATTCTTGTTCTTGAACGTGATGGACATGTACGTTTAGGCTGTGAAGAAGATGATGGTGATGATGTACGAATTGACTTTAACGTAGCATGAAGTCAGAAACGACTGCCAGGACACGTATCAATGAAAACAGTGTATATTGTAAGTAAATAAGTAAGTAAGTACAGGGTGGACCAAAAAAATGGCACAAAATTTTTAAATGCCACTAACTTCATCAAATATTAACCGATTTTCAAAATTTGTTCATTGTTGAAATCAGCAGAAAATTTGTAGTAACATTAACACCAAAGATCCCACCACACCTTTTAGATGTCGTTACACTACCAGGGCTCTTTCATAGATGGTTTATCAATGTTGACAATTCACGACAATTCTGGAGCACCGAGTGGGGAAAACTGTTGCAGCGTTTGGTTAATCGCGCCAATGGTCAGTGACGTCGCCAGCTTGAGTGCGTCGTCCAGCAGCAAGGTGGACACAATAAACATATTATGTGATAACTGCGAGATGTTCCAATTACTTTGGACAATAATTGAGGCAGTAAACGGGTTGTTTTGTTGTTAGTTTTTTAGAATGTGTTGTTACAGATATCGCCTTGTTTTCAATTTTTGCTTTAAAGACACTGATATTTCACTAGGTAGTGTATCGACACACTTGAGGTGTGGCGGGAATTTTAGTAACAGTGTTACTACAAATTTTCTCCTGATTTTGACAGTAAAAAAGTTTTAAAATCGGTTGATATGATCGGTGAATTAAAGATTATTTTATTGGCATACAAAAATTTTGTGCCATTTTTCGGCCCACCCTGTAGTCTGCATATGTAGCTCGCCATTATGTCAAAGCACTAGTTCGAATCGTAGGCGCGGGTGGTAGTAGTTAGTCAATGGCGGTGGCGCATGCGTGTATTAGCTTCTGATAGCTCGTCGTGACCTTAATGATTTGTTATTTTCTCCAGCAGTTATGTATTTAAACGTTCACCTGCAGAAAGCAATAACGTTTTGCATTGTTTCATTGTGCTTAACAAAATAAAACTTGCAATAAATTGACAGAATTGCAAACGTGTTTAAGATGAACGATGGTTAAGCTAACGTTGAAATATGCTTAAAACATTGCTGTAACTTGTAACATTGTTTAACACTTTACATGTAACCAGAGCCTTGTATTAATTATTGCAGTAAATTGCTGTACGTAAGGCATCGAAACATATTATCGATTTGCAAGGACTTTTTGAGAGTGTTTGTGTTACGCTGCTGTGGCAGATTGTTAGGGGTCGATGACGCGAAGGCGTCACTGGACATTGCAATCAGTAACATGACAGGACGCAGCGTCATCAACGCTCAGCTGGACACGGAGGACATGACCAAGACTCTTGACAAACTGCGCCGCCGCATCTCACAGCTAGAGACCGAGACTGAAGACTTGGTCCAGACCGCAGGCGACCTCCAGCGCCAGCTCGACGAACGAGATCGAGAGATCGCCAAGCTGCGGCACATGGTCCACATCGACTGAACGATTCGCAGGCCCGCAGTCGGATCTGTCAGCGGATCGCGTTTTGTTGAGTTACGACCGAATTGTACAAAACAACGAGTCTCTAGGCCTGGTTGTGTACCGTGCCATTTTCTTTTGTGGTTCTTCAATTTTCTGCAGAATACATGCCAGCATCTCACACACCATGAGTGCCCGGTTATTATGAAATTCCTGCATGCAGCGAAATTAGCCGCATGAGCATCATTTTCATTTAGAAGTTGCCTCTCCGAGTAGGCCTAGTGGAGTTAGGCTGTCGCATTAGTCTGATCAGGTGAATAAGGTAGTTATTGAACGATACAATAAAGCCCGATGTATTCATTACCAATATCGAGCTGCATGTTTTCGCATCTCCGTCAGGTAGACCGCGTTGAGCATTGCACGTCGTCTGTCTGTCCGTCCGTCCGTCGTCTGTCATGTCTGCTCAGGACTATACGACTATACTGCGGTCAGCAATAAGATTTTTGGACGCCTCAAAATTTATGCCATCGGACTTTTTTCAAATAGGCTACAATATATAAGTTGCTTTAGTTGTATTAATTTACATCTTAAGGCCAAGGCCAAGTTCTAACGGATGCGCATGCTACAACGTCAATAATACGTAGATACAACACATAGCCTAAATGTACATTTATTAACAATATTGCGATAATGTTGTTAATAGCAACTGAGCACTGATCACTACTGTACTCTTTAGCATTTGTGGCCTGCAGCATACTACGAAGCAACTGGGTCTACAGGGTGTCCATGAATGATCATCGTCATTATTTGCCCAAAAATTGCCAAAAATTTTGAGGCCAACACTTTATACAACGCTAGCCTATATGCTCCGATAGTTTTCGCTCATATAGTTCGAGTCTGTGGCTTTTTGGTTTTTATCGTCCGTACTCGCGACTTTACAAAGCAAACTTTAGCACCGAGATAGAAACAGAAGTTGAAAATATTAATTATGCACCTGCTAAAAAGCAACTAACAGTTGAACGACCGTTTGAATGCTAAATGAAGATTACCTTAGAGGTAAGAATGTCTGTCATAGGAAACGTTCAAAATGTACCCCAGATGCGACGAAGCACTGCGGACTCTATGCCTATGAAAGTTTCATTCAAACAGTCTCTGATTCTGGCTTATCTTCTACACACTGTAGCCTACTTCAAAATTCCCAGACGGGACTTCCGTGATCATATTGTCGCAATTTAACATTCAAGCAGGGTTTATTTGCTGGTCACCTTTTACATCGTGTTTTTAGCAGGCATCTCTTGACGTATTGATGCTAAAAATTGTACTTACAAATTGACAGCACGGACAACGAAAAAACGGGAAAAAACTGCAAATTTTAGATCAGTGAAACGTTCACACTGCATCGGTGTTAATGTTACCTTCGTAAAACGTTTGGTCTCAAAATTCCAAGTGGTTATAAAAGCCATGACAAAACACTGCCAGGAGTCATTGTTGGGACCCAGTGTGAACGAGTCTAACTGCAAACTCCAAATAATAAATCGTCTGGTTCTGCCATTCAACTGTACGGTCGTATTATAATCCCAGCTTATCCTCAATAGAAAACCGCGTTAGGCCTATAATTTAAAATTGCCTACAATTATATTTCAGTGGTTTGTAAAAGTTACGAGAACATGTGTATATACCCATTATCTCACGACTAGCGTTTTAATTTGTTTACCTGTCTTTATATGGACACCCTGCACGACAACTAAGCAACTGGCGACAACGCGCAATGGGCCGACATCGGACTTCTGCACAACCGACAACATAGGCCTAGCTACAAACGACAACGCGACACTAACACACATCATGCAGGGCAAAGTTAACGGTAAAACTATCATTCTATCACTCATTTAATTTACTCGCAAATCTGTAAATAAAAAATAGGCCTATGTGAAAAATAACTTGTTTAAAGTTAACGTTTGAAGACTATACACTATGTTGGTTTACACTTCTTAATGTCAAAATGAGGTCACTGATGTCAGCGTTTTAGGTAGTAAATTCAAACTCTTTGGGTCGACACGAAGAAACCTGTCTGAGTGCAGAGCTGGCGGAAGGGCCCCCGTACCCTCCGGCCGGGGGGGGGGGTCTTACGTATGCTCAGAGGGCTCATGCTATGTATGAAAAAATATAGTTTTTAAAAAGATATATTCAAAATGTAAAATAAGGAAACATGTAGAAAGTTAAGCCAAAATGGACAAGTCCATTATTTTTCATTAATGTACAGTAATCTGTGACGTATTGCGGCTTATAAAACTTCATTTTTCGCAAAAACAACAGGAATTGTATATGATTTTTTTGCGTTTCAAATTTTTTGAAATGTGGGAAAATTTGCGGCTTCCATTGAACGTCCAAAAGCCAAGTGTTTCAGGTACAGGGGGCTTCGCCCCTGACCATATGACGAGGAGCTCCACATCTGGACCCTGCTGGGGGCTCCACCCCCAGACCCCCCGATATAGGGGCCTCACAGCTGTATTTCCGGGGGCCTCCAACTTTCTGGCGCCGGCACTGTCTGAGTGTCTGGCCTGGTCTACGAACGTGGACTGTATGAACAGCGGTAGTTGCAGTGGTCAACGATCGCAAATAGCCTAACAAGTTCAGAAAAGAATTAATTACTATGGCCAGAACGGAGTTGACGCGGATAAACGTCCGTCAAGCAGTCAGAGTCTGGGCAGGCGACTGAGAGGACTGTCTGGTGAGTAGAAGCAGAAGGTCAGTACAGGCGTGTCGTCCTGATCGCCGACGTCCATGCGTCCTGTGCCGGTGAAAGCCTTCAGCTCGCTGACGTAACCGATCGTCATTGTCATATCGCCCTTGGCGCTGCGGATCGTGAAGTCAAAGTCATTGCGGTTCTCGCGCGGCGCGCCGGGCAGGTCAAACTCGATGCCTGTGAACGGAAACTTGAGCGTGACGCGCCGATCCTCGACGGTGCACTGTCCCTGCACAGGCAGCGTCGACGACGACATCGGCATGCGCAGGAACATCGTAGCGAAGCCGTGGTACGACGACGAAGACGTGGTCGGACTTCCGCCACCAGACGCCATTGTCCGTCGCCCCCTAGCGAACTGGCCGAGATCGACACTCGCGTTAGGTCGTCAACATGCGACGCGATGATGAAATCACTTGTCCCTATACAGCAAATAAAGGTAATCAGGTACAAATATTTGATATTATTCTCATCGTTTTATGACAAGTAGTGGAAACTACTCATGCATTCGAGCTCTGAGCGCACCTATCGTAAGGAATTAACCGAACTGATCATAATATTTATCTACCAAAGTTGGTATGTTATAGCAAAAAAAAACAAAAAAGAAAAAGTAATAAAAAAATAGATAAAATCCACAAAAGTATTAGAGTCAGTAGTGATATAGACAGTGGTGTCGACAGAAAAAAATACTGGGAGTCAAATAAAGACGTGATAAGAAAAAGTCTCAAAAACGACACCGACACACTGCACAAGTCGAAATATGAATGCGGGTAGGAGGTATGGGGAACGTTGAGACGCCAAGACAGCCATCTAAGATAACCTTCTCAGAACAATTTAACTGGAGTATAACTATCCCAACAAAAAGCCCATTTCGCTACTTCCCTCCAAAACTCGAGTTTATACGATTTGGGGAAGAACAGTCTGTAGAAGTTTGGAAGAGCACTTTCTGCATTTTGGTTCACACGACGCGTAGCTAACGCTCGAAGATAAACAGCTGGAGTTACAATTGTATAGGCTGAGCAACACTTGTCTCGAACGGTAAGTCGCGCTTAATAATTATAGCTACTGTTATTAACGGCCGGCATCATACTGACGGAAATCAATTTCCGTTCGTGTAATTGCAGCACCACGTGCCTGCTAGCCGACATATTGTTTTGGCGCGAAATTGACTAGACTGATGACAACGCATACTCGACAACGAGTGAGTTTACGTTGTCTTTGGTGTTGTACAATTCATCGGTAAAAACGTGCACGCCGAGGGATCGGAAATAAGCATGCACGAATGAGGTATATCCCCCCTGCGTAGGGAGAATGAGCGTCTCTTGGAAAGAGTCGAAAATAGAACTTGAAATCGAAGTGCAGTTTGAGGCTATGCCAGTTGTGGAACAGTCACGGCCGGTGTCGGCCTTAAGCACGTTCGAACGGTTTGGCCGAACAGGGCCGCAAATTTTAGAGGGCCGCCTTTTTGGACGCAAAAAAATTTGTATAAATTAGTTTGCTTATTTCAACAACTTTGAAGTGTTTATGGCGCAAACACAGATAGTAATAATGTTGAATTAAACTGAGCTGGTTTCATGAACGATGGGTAATAAAATGTAGGAACAGTATAATACGAGCTTATAATTTTCTTTACCAAAACTAATGGTAGTAAAAGGAGAATATACGAAAAATGTGCAATAATAATCACAATACAATGAACATGTATTCGCTTAACCAAAAGAGTTATTGCAACGCAGCGTGTAAAAACAAATACAGATTAGGTCAACATATACAGTTAGTTCATCAGATTGCTGACCAAAAAACCAGAAGAAAAAGTTCTGCAAGAAGATGCATTTTTAAGCCTACACAATGCGACAAAAATTTGACTGCGGCTGGGGCTTTGCCCCGGTCCCCGCTGGAGGAGCTTTTACAACGCTTCCCCAGAATCCAGATTCCCTGGCGTGGATGGTGAAAGGGGAAAGGGAAGGCAATGACCAGGGATGGGGAAGCAAAAAGAAGAAAAGCAAAAGGGGAGACGAAAGGGAAGAGGGGTTGACTTTCATTTTGCTCATGCATAGTTGGAACAGGGCCGCCGATTGGCTAAGCATGTCCATGATGGAAACCCTGGACTACAGCGTTAATGGCACGGTGTAATAACGTCATTCTGTCTATGCTTCTACGTAGTACAGGCCTAGGCCTATACAATAGTACACATGAGCGGCGTATTGCGTCAATTTGCAATAGCAATTATTAGGCCCCTGTGACAATCACGATAATATGCGACGTATACGTGACCTTGTGGTTTAGTTAAGTCCATGCAACGTCAAACGAAACTCGTTAAGCACAAACGTGATCACAGATGTGCGAGTAGAGAGTAATATTACCCTCTACTCGTGCGTGATCCTTGCAGCAATTTGGCTAGACAGGGCAGGGTGAAAATGGGAAAATGACGATACACAAGAAAATTAATCTAATGTACTCTTCGCGCGCATCATTTTCTTTTCTATTCCTCTAAGAGCTTTTTCGTTCCTTTCGGTTGGTATTAAGGACCCGACGTCTAGTTGAGACCCATTTAATATTATACTATAGCAACTGGCGTCGAAGTCGTTGTCGAAAATTGTCTCTCCGAAGTTCATAAAATGTTGTCTAATTTTAAGAACTGAGAGAAAAAAAACTTTCTAATAGTGGTCAATGACGCTTGTTGCCATTTGTGTTGCTATACCTCAACGCATGCGTTTATCTGACACCGTTATGGAGATATGGCGTCTCAAAGATAATGGAGTCACGACCTTGACATTTTGGGGTTACGTGACGTCATCGTTCACGTGACCATTCGACTCCCGGGGGTCGACTTCCTATGGGTGATCCATAGTGACCATGTGTCTATCTAGCACCGTTATGGAGATATGGCCGTTTGAAGTTTTTCCAGGAAGGCTTTTCCAAGAACAGAGGTCAGTCGTCAGTCGGTCCTCGATGTTACACTGATTTCATATACTCCTCTTCGCTACGTTAGGAACGTAGCGCGCGAGGAGTAAAAAATTGACCAGTGTCCGACTTTTGTAAGTGCAGAACTGTAAAAGTTTTAAAGTCATTTACGTGACATGGTCTGTTGCAGACTGTGGTTGGTAACTTGTTTGTGCAACTTCAGATCTCTTTAGACCTATTTGTAGGCCTACTTGTGACCATTTTGTGACCACGATTTGTAGAACAAGTTCACCCGCTATTAAGTCATTACGGCAATACGATTTACCTGTTGTACGTGTAATGCTGGTCCACTGAGTATTGAAACTCGATAAGCTTACTCAATGGATCAGCTTTAACACAGAGAGAAATGGCTAAAATTACGTCGTATTTGTAGCAGGAAAAGAAGCTATTTCTAGCGAAGCCTGACTACCATTGGCCTCCCATTTACAAAACTAGCAAGTGCTAACATTTCTGCGTTAGAAGCAATCTTAGTCCTTCTAAAATTCTAGTCAAAGCTACGTGACAACCTCTGTGATGTGCACTGACATAGATAACGTTATCAGTTCTTACCTGTGTAAGCTGCGTAGCGGGCTAGATTAGTCGGCCAAGCAAGGTACAAACATGCGTGTTGTCGCTGGCTGGCTGTCGTACAAAGCCTTTGGCGATCGACCGAGTCGCTCGTGATATATCGCTTACTCGCTGTGTATAGAAAGCTGTAATCTGGCGCAGGCCTACGACCAGCGGACCACAGTTAACTGTGCAGGCGAGTATAGAGATACTGTGGCATGCGGCGCTGTAGGTAGGCGACAAGTCGGGCGAGCGGTCAGGCCAACATTGACAAGTCGCCTCTTACGGTTAGCGCTTGTCAACTCAGCGGTGAACGGACCACCAGCTGTGGACCTGCGGTCCGCAGTTGCCAATATTCGAAGCTCGCGGACGGACGAAAATAACCTTTATTGGCAACCAAATACAGTCACAAAAGTGAAACAGAAAAAGCATAATGCATGTACAGCACTAAGAAGTGCTGAACCCACACAACATAGCCTACAAAACAGTAAATGTTGAATCAAAAAAAATAGTGGCGTGCTCAGAATCGCAGAAGGGGTTGTGGTTCAAAGCCCTCAGTGAGGGTGAATTATTTTAGAGCAAAAGTAATAGCCACATAAATTGGACCTACCGGGTATTCGAGGCGTACTAAGGCATATACACTGTGTCCGGAACAAAGTAACCCCTAGACATTGTACAATAAAAAGTCGAATCTGAACGAATCTGAATAAAATTTCGTAAACTTAATCCCCAATAAATTGCTGAAGGGATCACCAAACTTCGTTGAAAAATATTATTTATTGTTAAATATCGATAACAAAATATCTGCGTTACCAATAGGGCGTTACGTATTGCAGTTGCTCGATCATGAGTTAATTTTTGTTGACGCAATGACCGCAAAGAATAACGTAAAGAATAGCAAATAATATTTTCTACAGATGATCGTGTTTCGTGTTGTAATTAAACTGTTAAGAAAAATGGTATGGTGCTAAAAAAGTTTATCGCGTACAGTTTGACAGTTAAGCCTAGGCTTACAATGTGCGTGTGGTTGCTTAACACCGGGCACTTCACGGTTTGGGGTAACCTCACAAAAGCTGCTGTAAATGTTGTTTGCGTTGGCAAGTTTAACTGAAATTTAGTACGTTGATTGCCAATGGATGACGCATTGTTGAGGTATAATTTTGTTAGAATCAGATGTTGTTTGTTGGAGTTACGCAAATGTACAGACTACAGAGGGGTTTATTTACGTAGCGCCATACTGGTAACGGAGATATTTTGCTATCGATAATCAACAATTAATAACGTCGCTAATAAATAATGTTATTTAACGAAATTTGGTATTCGCTTCAGCAATTTATTGGGGATTAATTTGTGCGAAATTTTATTTAGGTTAGTTCAGATTTGACATTTCTATTGCAAAACGTCTAGGGGGTTACTTTTTCCGGACACAGTGTACAATGTAAAGTTATGCCTGTCTTTCTCTTTTGCCTTTTCGGTAAACAATGCATTCTCACACATGCGTGTACAAAGTGGTCCGTTAAAAATAAATTTTAAAGCTTTTTTCCTAATGCATCAAATATTAACTTAATCCAAATGTTTGTTGCTAATGTACTCTAGTAAATTAGCAATTGCTTGCACGTAATTGATCATTCAGTATTCCATCTCATATGAAACGCAACGCTACAATGAAATAAAATTTAAAACAATGATATATTCTAAAGCTGACTATATTTTACGACGTGTTTAGAATACGATAGCTAGGAGCTATAGGGTCCGCCATCAGCCAAAAAAGTGCAAACAGAAATTTGTCCGTTCGCACACCTCTGACGAGCTGCTCCAATCCAATGCGCAACGTTACCACGTTATAAATTTCACAGCGACATCACTGAGCTATTCTGTCAATGCAGATGGACAGACTGCTACACATGATGTGGATTTTTGTGCAAACGGCGAACGCTGAACCGTAGAAATTAATGGCTGATGAAACCTGCTCATTAATCACTAGACTAATGAACATTGCGCGACCTCCATTAACCCTGCCACTATACATGGTCTCGCACTGGACACCAAAATACTGACAAACCTATAATTGGCATGCCCACTCTGATCCTGTGGTTGTGATCGGCAATAGGCTACCAGGAATAACGACGCTAAACACTACAAAAGTGGTGAATGATCGTGTGATATGAAAAAATAAATGCGTGACACGTCCAAAAACTGATTCTTGCATGTTTGACTACGAGACCTACATGTAATTTTTAAAGCAAAATTTTACGGCAAAATTTTTTTCTAAACTGTAGGTTATTTATGCAGCGCTATTCACTTCTGCTCGATTATTTCAAATATCGTATAAACTATTGCGACATACAGTAACACAACCAAAGAAGACAAATATCAGGGAGGCCAAGAAAAAACTGCAAAATTTCTTTAGAATATACCAATAGGCCTATCACAATGTATGACGACGCACACTCCCAAGTCGAAAAGAAAAAAGAAAAAGGTTATTTTTCTACATCGAACATCGAGTTTGTTAGAAACGCACTAATGTACGTCTGGAGCGGAACAGCGCGTGAGTAGTGATTGCAATCTCAGGATTGTTTTCTCGAGCCAGGAATCCGGGATTAAGAAATTTATTTCTTGGGATCCTGTTCTCGGGATTGGGGCTACACATTGATTGTTATTTAGGCCTGATACATGTATCTCTACTTTAGAGTGACTCTGACTGTCAATATGCCAAGTGAGAACTTGCGCGCACGAAATATTCTAATCAACGGCTATAATTGTTACTTTATCAGCTACAACAGTCGATGAATTATTATTTAACAAAGTTTTTGTAATCCCGAAATCCCGGAATGGGAACGACGCCAATCCCGGGATTTGGGATCCCAGGATCGCAGTTACTACAGAAAAAACGTGCCACTTTACTTTTGTCCATATCTTCGCCAATTATTGATCGATTTTCAAAATTCTTTCACTGGCACACTCTGCAGACAATTTGCAATAATGTGATTATCATATATCTCAACACACGGTAGATGTGTTTTTACACTATCTTGTGAAATATAAATGTATGCAAAAACTAACGATAATAACAAAAATTTAGGTAAATGACTAAATGTAAAAAAACACTTTGGACCAACATTGCGATGAATGATCTGTATGACACTAAATTGTGTTAAACTCACACAGTCTAGTGTCAGATCATTTACTGCAATGTTGGTCTGAAGTGTTTTTTTTCAATTTTACTAAAATGTTTGTTATTATCGTTATGTATGCATATTTCATTGATATTTCACTCGGTAGTGTAAAGACGCATTTACAGTGTAATGAAATATGTAATAACCGCGTTATTGCAAATTGTCTGCGAAGTGTGCCAGTGAAAGAATTTTGAAAATCAATCAATAATTGGCGAAGATGTGGACAACAGTAAAGTGGCACGTTTTTCTGGCCCATGTGAGTGCAGCTGGCAGCGGGCGCCGCAAGTTCGCAACCGACGACACACGGCTAAAGACGTTTGAATACGCGCTGCATCAGCTGCTGCAACTGATAGAGCCATCACTGCCTTTGCTAGAGCACACTGCTGGCGCGCAGAAATAACAGGATGCGACGCCCGTCGATGCCGACGCCGTCACGGTGATAGCTGACGTCATTTTGCTTTGAGATTTTGTTTATCAGCTGACTGAGTTCAAGACAGTGTCTAACAGCAACTGCAGGTAAATGTGTCGCGTTACTAAAACGATAGGCGCCGAACGATCTCGATATATGTTTGCTCGTAAAAACGTGACAGTATTTTTACCGACAAGTCTGTCACATCTAAACGAATTTGAACAAGTTTTGAGCACTAAGTTTACCAAAGTCATAAATAAATATTATTTTGGTGGCGATCCGATAACTTTTTTTCTTCGTTACTTCTGTTGTTTACCGTTTTAACGTATTTGCCACGTGGTAGCACTATAGTGGCAAGGCCTTTTATCGAGGGTGTTTTTATACACTGTGTCTCAAAAAAACGTCCCACTTTGTAACTGTTTATATCTTTGACAAATATTAACCGATTTTAGAAATTATTTCACTGGCACACTTTTTGAACAATTTGCAATAAAGCGGTTATTGAATATTCCACTACACCGTGACTGCGTCACTACACTACCTTGTGAAATATAAATGCAAGAAAAAACTAGCAATACCAGGCAACAGCCGTGTTGGAAGATGAAAAACACTTCAGACCAAAATCGCGACGAATGATCTGTACAATGCTACACTGTATTAGACCCGTCTTTGTGGATATCTGGCGTGTTATACGGTGTGTTTGTTTCTGGCCTTCGTGGTTTAGTAAGGCTACCAGTTCATCCACAGTGGTCACGTTCTCTTCAGTTACGTGAATGTTTCAATCTGCTGCTCTCATGTCTTTGTTCGGCTCTTCCTATTGACCAAATGTTTTTAGTAGCGTGTCCCAGTCCTTCCCTGTTTTTGTTTGTCTTCGGAAATTTTTTCAGTATTTTTGCGAACTGCATTTTTAAACTCGAAAAAGTTTTTAGTTAAAGCCTTGTACCCATTGCTGAATGCACGTTACATTACCTGTGTATTGTCACTGCATGACAAATTATTTTTACAATAATATCATTTGTTTTTGTTTAGAAACACAAGAAATGCATTAGAAACTAAACATTATTAGCTATTAACATAAAAAAATGTTCGAAAATTGTTTTTAGAAAATAATTTTTACATATGTATTACTAGGATTTTCGACATTTTTGACAATTTAAGTTTCAAATGGTAGTGTAAAGACGCAGTTAAGGTGTGGTAGTATGTTTAATAATAACACAACTGCTACTTATCCACAAAGTGTGCCAGTAAAAATTATAAAAATCGGTCAATATTTAACAAAGATGTGGACAATTACATAGTGGGACGTTTTTTTGAGACACAGTGTAGTTTATTGAATGCATTGTCGGTCGATCACAGGATGGAACCGACGACAACAACTGCAGTCTCAATGGTGTCTCGGCCATTCCGCATTTCGGACCTCACTACGACCAGGTGTCCAGTCGGCCACGGCAATATAACAGCATCGTCGACCGAACTAATTGCAGTTTCCGGTTTCGGTGAAACGTTGATTCGTCCAGCAGCGGAGATGATAGCGGCCACGTTGGTGATGTCCGCGTGCATTGCGGCGACCATCTTCGGCAATGTGCTTGTCGTTCTGTCTGTGTTCACGTACTGCTGCCTTCACATTTTAACTTTTCAGTGTTCACAGTATCAGAAGGCGAAAGCCGAAAAATACACATTTTAGCTCAGTTACTGTTGCGGACGTCACGGGATTCGTTCGTTTGCAAGTAAATGTACATGTAGTTGAGCTGAGGTCTGTATATCTCAGACCTTCGTTATCAATTATTGTACGAACAAAGCTGAAGACATGCACAGGTTTCGTTCGTTTACACCTGAGCCGGTAATTCTGTGTTCACGTACCAGATTGATGTAAACACTCATTTGATCTTTATGAACTCGTCCGTGTAGTCTTAAACCGTAACTATCTGCAGATCTGATCTCTGCTATTTGTTAGTTGTAATGTAACGGTCGCAGTTTTAGTAATTTTTTCTTAATAGATAGTCGAGCCGGTGGGTTTTTCTGTGCTCACGTACCGACCGTTGCGTGGAGTACAGAACTTCTACATCGTGTCTCTAGCAGTCGCTGACCTGGCCGTGGCGTTGCTCGTCATGCCGTTCAACGTCGCAAACTACATTCTCGACGCACGCTGGGCGTTCGGCGTCGTCGTCTGCCACGTCTGGCTGACCGCCGACATTCTCACCTGTATACTGGACGTGACTGTATTGGATGTACAGCGACATACTCACCTGTACGGCGTCGATACTGAATCTGTGCGCTATCGCACTCGACCGCTACCGAGCGATTCACGACCCGATCGGCTACGCTCAGCGCCGAACCATTAGACGCGTCTTGGCGACCGTCGCCGTGGTCTGGATGACCAGTGACGTCAGTCCCTGTCCGTGGTCAGTCAATGCTCGTGTGTAATCTGGATGACAAGTGCTGTCATCAGTGTGCCGCCGCTCATCGGGTGGAACGCAGCCGGCTTGTACGACGAGTTAACCCGGCGATGTCAGCTGACGGATGATCGTGGTTTTGTGCTGTACAGTGCCGCAGGGTCGTTCTACATCCCACTCGCACTTATGACGTTCGTTTACGTCAAGATCTACGTCGCCACGAGGCGCCGCTTGCGAGCGAGAACCAAACACTACGGTCAGACGTCGGACTCAGTCGCAGCGGCCAGGGCGACAGGGATAAACCGAGAAGACGACCGCGTGCAGGCGACTGCTACTGCGAGTCGCAGAAAGGATTGCAACAAACCGGAAGTACTGGAAGTAGAAGTACCTAGCATAGAATCACTGACAAATGACGACGACAGTGAGCCTATACGCGCGCCAGCTTCCACCACATCTCCGGCTGTCGTCTGCCGCTGGCAACCGAAAGCAGTAATCGATAAACACTTCAGACTAAATCCTCCGCCAACAGCCGACATGACACCGACAGTCGTCCAGTGTGGTTCAGCTGTGTTGATGACGCCACTAGCAGATCAGCCACCGGAGGTCGAGTTCGATCGAGAACCGATGGACCGGCAGAGCGGAAATTCCGACAGTGACGTCACGCCGGCGGTAATATTCAACTTATCTTCCGACGTGCGCTGCGTGTCCGAGTGCTGTGTCGATCGTCACGTGACTTCCGGTCTCTCAGTCGCTCGACCGGAAGTAAAAATCACTACAGCGAATGCTGACACGGCGGCAGTGTGTGGCACGTCATCGGCACATTCGGCGGAAGTCAGAATGGGTGCGAAGAAACGTCGCTGGAGCGCCGACACCAGACGCCGCTTATCGATCCCGAGGTTCGTGGGTCAGTCGAAGTGCACGTCGATGTCAGCAGTCGGCAGTCCTGCAGGCACGAGTGCCGACTACGGCAGCGGCAGCCTGGCGCAGTCGATCAGCAGCAGGAGTCAAGTTGTGGACCGCGTGTTGGCCGAGAAGCAACGCCAGGCCACTGCCAAGGAGAGGCGGGTCGCGCGCACAATGGCTGTCATAATGGCGGCGTTCGTCGTCTGCTGGCTCCCGTTTTTCGTGATCTATGTCGTGTTTCCGTTCTGTGGCGAGGTCTGCTCTGACGCGGTGGGCGAGCGTGCCGTCACGTTCATAGTCTGGCTGGGCTACGTCAACTCTACCATTAACCCTATCATTTACACTGTGTTCAATGTCGACTTCAGGCGCGCCTTCAAGTCGCTCTTGTTTCCTGGTCGCTGCCGCCGTCGCCACACCGCGCGATGAATATTCATAAAGGCACGTGCGGAGCGACGGAAATGGTTAAATGGTTAAATGTTATAGCTCTTTATAGAAAACCTATCTCAGAGCTACGGAGCGTCACCCGCCGTATGGGATCGCGCAGTGTTACCTGCCACCCGACACAGGCGAAAGCGCCCTGCTTTAACCCCAACCAAATAAGCCGGTACTCGATTTACCTGCCCCGAAGGGATGGAAGGCTGAGTTAATGTAGGTGGCTAGTTACATACCAAAATGGTTTATCTGCCCGCAGGCAATCACCCATCCAAGTACCAACTGGGCCTGGCGTGGGTTAAAATGAAAGCCACGCGCTACTACTTTTATTTTAGGTTTTTTTTATTTCAGTTGTGTTTATTTCGTCTCGTTTTATTTTTGTCGCTACAGCTTCGCCACTGTACGTTGACCTTTCTCTGATCGATTAGCGCACAGGCCAATAGACGAACAGTTCTCAGTTCCGGCCGAGTGTAAATACAGATATAAAGTTATTGCTTACGTTCTGTTACTTCTTACAAAAACTACTGCGATTTCGAGTGCTCGTTACGCTGTTTATTGAACTGTTTTTTAGCTCGACGAGACTGAGTTTATTTCAGTCAGTCAGTTCGTTGCAGACGATCATACAATGTAATGTATCTGCTTTGTTGACGGCGTATTAATAACTACAGTTACCACGTCTGACATGCATGCCAATTAAACATTAACACAAGAGTTATTTTTTCCTTCTTTTATTATAAATGGCTTAAAGATAGGGGCCTACTACGTCTGTATGCAGTAATCAGAAGCCTATAGGCCTACTCATTGTCTGAAAAATATGAGTTAATGCTAGCAAGAAAGAACTTCATTAAAAAATTGCGTAAACTTGTACAGTACTGGGCGTGTCGCCTTATTTAACTAGCGTTCTTTACATTAACTCTGTCACAGTAACGGCTTGGTATACTTGTGTTATCGAACGTGACTATGTAATGCGTTGTAAGCATAGGTACTGGCGGGGGTCGATTGAAAATTTATTACTTTGGCTTTTGTGTACTAGTACAATTTTTAACATTTTATCATTTTTATAGCAATGTTTTATGGTTATAGTAAGTTAAAAGTGTATGCTTTGTATTATACCAGTTTTTATGTGCATATACTACTACAAAATATGTTGTAGCCTTGTGCTTACAATGTATTACGTGGGTAAGTTTAATGACCGCTGTGACTTGATTTCTGCATTAGATAAATTGAGTTGAGTATTAGTGATCAGTTTGTATAGTTAAACGCACGCGTCCGGGTTTGTGTTAATAAAGTTCTCTCGTCTTGTGGATTTCCGGCATTTGACAGAACTGTATAATAGCGCCGCGTGTTGAACTGCGCAGTGCTATAGGCCACTGCGGCTCGCGCAGTGTCAGTGATGAAGTGGCTTACATCACACGGTAAAGGAGAATGATGACGGTAGATGCCGGTGCTGCATGCTGAAAGCTTGAGTCTGATGGCATTTTTATTGGCCGTCATCGACGGCGTTTTATTCCTCTGTAATCAATTTTTTTCCAAATAAAGACAAGTATAGCGCATCGTCGTGATTATACTGTCAATTGATTGCACCGTTAAATTAATCATATTAGTAACAGTCTGTGCCACAAATCAGTGAGCTAATCATGGCCATTATCATTGTCTGAAACTACATCTAAATGTTTTTGTTTTATACAGTAAGCATAGCCTAAGCTGATTATCGTGATACTCGCGCACATTTAAAAAGCTTTGCTCTTGTTCCCTTTCCGTGAGCTAGCGGCTGACTGCGTGTGCAATAATAAAATAAATAGAAAAATCATTCAATCATTCATTTGCTGATAAATAACTTACAGTTGCAATAGATATCAGAACTGGTGAACCGGACAGCAAGTCTTGTGACAAGAAACACTAACAGCCGCCCTCCAACATACGTAAAATTAAAAACACTGAAAAAATGATAGTTTAATCAACAGCAGTAATAGTAGGTTACGTTCAAAAGGTTTTAAATTATCGAAACTGACGGAATTAGGCAAACTGTTAGCTACACATTTATGATTCTACACAAAAATGGTATAATTTTATTACATCTAGGCCTAAGTTAATAATACTTGTAGGCCGATGTATGGCATTTGAGGCTACATAAAAAGTCTTCGTATTGATCTGGCTTTTGTTAGAATATTCTAGTTTTTATCACAGGTGCACAAAAACGAGGAAACTTGTTAAATTGTTCCACGTGCAAAGGTCACGACGTACACTTCGCGTGTGACGAAGCCGATTTGTCGCATCATATCACCTTAACTGCCTTCGTCGCTCATGAACATCTGACCAGCAGAGCGAAATAATACGGGCGCTTCGAGACTTGGCCGTAAACAACTAATGACGTTGATGCGAAAAATGTCTATTTTCGGCATAGTGACTAGACAGAACAACGTATTTGTGGAAATTTTTGTTTACGCCTTCACCATGCTTGCTGTTGCGCCCCACGCATGAAAAATCCCATGTGACTGGTTATTAGCCTTTCATCAAGATGAGGGGCATCAAACTGTCAATGTCATAGTCGTCAATGCTGTATCATGCAACTTATTTCTAGACTATTTAGTCTTATTTAGTCTTATTTAGACGGGGGTTCCGATTGCAAATCATTCCTTCCCGTGGCCGGCCATTGCTGATGCAATGTTACTTGGGGCCACACTATATAGGGCCTAGTGTCGATGCTAGTTAACTAAACGTCCTCTCCTTCCGTCTAACGGCTTCAGCAGAATGTGCGAGTGTGCCACAAATGTGACAGACGGACAGAGGTATAGACGACGCTACGGTAACGTCGATCGCAATAGGCGGAATTGCTTTGAGCGATGTCGCCTACTATCACTATTATACAACATAGTGTGCAGCAATAAAAACATGCGCTTGAACAAATATCACTATTTTCATGCCAGTTTGCACCCAAAGCAAAAAAGAAATGTTCAATAATTTTACACAGTTTTAAAGATTATTCCCGAACCAGTTTGCTGCTATTGTTGCAAATTTTGTTGTCTTGCCTTTCGTTGTTCCGAAATAATATAGCTATGGATGCAAAAAGACGAATTTAACTGTGCCCACAAATAAATTAAATCACAACCGACTAAGACGTATGGTAAACATAGGCCTATAGCATGTTTGAAAAGCAGAACCATTTTAGTTATTTGTCGCTTACACAAAAATATCAATCAGAAATAAGCAATCACTACACCGTTTTACAAAGTGTCGGTTTCAAGTGTCTGATTTTGCGTTTATTCAAGCGCACATACGCTTGCGAAACGAAAGCTCACGACATGTATTTTTTTGATAGCTTCTTGCGGCACCTCGTCCCATATATATATTTTTAATAATTTATTTGCAAAGCAGAAGATTATTTACACAATACAATAACGTTTTCGTACAGAACACTGCGCCGTTTCGAGGATGTTACAGTTTTTTTCGTACAGAGGTGTTTTTATTGCAGCACGCTGTATATATACGCCTCCGTCTTATATCCACAAACTTCCGCTTTTACATCCGATTATCTTGACTTCCGTTTTTTCCAGTGCGGAACACAGAAGCCTGTTGTGAAACAAGAAAAGCAACTGTGAAAGACTGAAAGCGTTCATATGGCAAAGGCATAATTATAGCTACACACGAAGAGTAGTTAGCAAGTTTATACGCAAAGGTTTTTAATCCGCAGCATTACAATCTCAGTTTATTGTTAATCATTTACACATATTCGAAAAACTGTGTTTTTGTTCTATATTTAGCGTGCTTCTGCAGCGTAATATGCAGCCAGTAATGACATCAGTGGTCAGCGACAGTTAGCCTGGAACTACGCGTAGTAGATATTGTCCTCGACGACAAATAGTTTTGACGACGATCGCGATTAAACTGCTTCTGTACAGCGCAAAGACCCTCCTGCGATGCGCATCGGAAGTGATGAGTGATGGTGTTTATCACACACAGTGACCACACAGTAATACGCACAGCGGCAATAAGCAAAGTTACGACGTGTCTGACATTGTTGACTCTTGTCCCGCAATGAAACGGGAGGCTGGCCTGCTGCTGCAATTGGATTCCGGCAATAAAGATCCTGTCAAGCGGCAAAGAACACATGATGCACACGACGGCAACAGCAAACGTATAAAATGTCGCTAATGCGTGCAGGACATGTCATGTCATCGGTGCGAAATCGGCTCAGCTAATGGCTTCGACGTACGTGATAGGCCTACGTCAGCGCAGTCCACTGCACCATGAGAAGGCGCAAAGACTTCCCGGGTGCAGCGGACTCCAATACACCCCGGGAAAAAAATTCAGTCGGCAGTCGGCACGTCCCGTCCAAATAGCATCCGGAAAAGTTGACTCCTTATGTCGTATGTCAAATGTCAAAGTCAAAAGCAAATTTATATAGCGCATTGTCGTAAAAAAACCTCTAATGCGCTAGATACAAATCCATCCTGGTCACTGCTACGTTTCAGCGTACGGTAGTTGAAAATATCTTTTCGATTAGGCCTACATTTTCATCATACGGGAATCGGCCTAATCAGCAGCAAATAAGCCTATACCATTATCAAATCACAATACTGGTACAAATCATATTGAAGCAGCAGCGTCGCAAAACTACTGGCGCGTAGCAGAAAAGCTATAGAGTAGCTTAGGCTTATGTACCCAAAACACTAACATGGCAGTTTGCATCTCAAAAAAACAGAAGTTTCGGCACCTTTGGAGTACGACTAAGAGTACACCGCGGTCTCGCCAGCCCACTTGGTAACTTTGCGGAAATCTCACTGTCAACCGCCCGCTGTCGTGTAAGTGTAGGTGGATATTTGACGACCACCTGCTATTTGATGGACAGGTAATTACATAGTGTTAATACAGTGCGATTGTATAACGGCAATTATTGCAGTCACTACCGGGAAACATGAGATCGCGATCGCAGTCTTTACTGCTTTCTAGCTCGATGACGCGTATGCCAGAGAACTTTTAAGTCGTCGCAAAATAAACCACGCCTTGCATGATTTTATTACGCCCGAAAGCAGCTACTGCTTTCAGTGCGTCTTAGCCGTCGCAATTCTGTCTAAATGACCTTGAATGCCAAAGTAAATTCTGTCTGTCTGTCCGTCTGTCCGACGGGTGGATCAGTAAAAAATGGTGTAAGCTAGAATCACAAAATTTTCACCGTCGGCTGCGTGGAAGACTCTAGTTTCAGGAACCGTAAAGCTTTTCCATAAATTCGAAAGGGGTTACCCCGAACGAGGGCGCTAAATGAGAGGGGGGATGGGCAAAATTTGCGATTTTTGGCCAATAAGTCGCTGTATCTTAGTACCGGTGCGAGATAGGGCCTAGGTTACTATTCATCACTAATAGGAGATCGTACACTAACTCTCGATTGGCGCCTAATTCAATGACCTTAAATGACCTTGAATACCAAAGTAAAGGGTTTTATAGATTTTTTTGTCGATTTCGGGCTGCTACACAAGTCTATATCATTCACAAGGTGGCGCCACGTAACTACCGTTATGGGATCCAGATAAAAAATTTGGTATTTGTATATTAACTTAGCGCGAACAAACCAATTTTTAGCTAAACTGCTGAACCGGAACTGCTATAGGCTTTTGCGCGTCTCGTGAGCATTAGCTCAAATTTCTTGTTTGTATTGTTTATGTGGTAACTAACGAACAATTCGAAAATGTCACTCGACTCTGCAATATTCTGTTAAGCGTATTGAGGTGTATCGCGCTATAAAGACTAAGGCATATGAAACAGTCACCTTAATGTAGCGTAAAATAACTGAAAAAGCAAAGGTGGTCGTGGCGACGTGCGCTTCTGCATAAAGTAGGCTTAAATGTCGTAAAGATTATGCACAAGTATCTAGTCAATCAGCAGTTAATGAAACAGTACGATGTCACAATAGCATTAGTCAAGCTGATCCATTTGATATAATTGAGAAAAATAGGCACAAATGTGCTGTGATTAAAATCTACTTCTTTCAAAATATTTCAATACTGCATAGAGAACAATATTGCTAAAACTCCGCAAAAATTGAGGTCAAACCTGTATTCTGAAAGAGATTACTCTAAATATTTTTGGAATGTTTCGCAGTACACCGACATAAACATAATCTGCAATTGTGATTTTTTTATCTAAGTCTACGTCGCCCCATACCGTTACGGCTCCGCTCAACAGTTAAATTTGTGCCGCTGAATAATATCGCGTGACTTTTGTAACACCCAAGTCGTAGGCCTACTATCATCCTTTAGCTGAGTCTCCACGAAGAAGAAAATGACTGTATCGACCAACATTGTGATAAGTGAGCATGCTTACTGTCAACGTCGTTGTCTCCATTAACGTCGCTAGCTATGGGACACATGGACACGTACCCCCACGACTTCCTACTTTTTACGCGCGAAAGTAGCTACTGCTTTCAGCGCGTCTTTGCCATCGCAATTCTGTCTGTCCGTCTGTCCGTCTATCCGTTTGTCTGTCTGTCACACAGATGGATCAGTTAAAAACGGTGCAAGCTAGGATCACCAAATCTTCACCGTCGGCTGTCTGGAAGACTCTAGTTTTAAGAACCGTAAAGTTTTTTTTATAAATTCGAAAGGGGTCACTGAAATGAGAGAAGGTGGGCAAAATTTGCGATTTTTTGGCCAATAAGTCGCTGTATCTCAGTAACGGTACGAGATAAGGCCTAGGTTACTATTAATCACTAATAGGAAGTTGTACACTGGCTCTCGATTGGCGCCAAATTCAATGATCTTGAATGACCCTTAACGCCAAAATAGAGGGTTTTATGGATTTTTGGCGATTTCGAACTGCGACACAAGTCTATATCATTCACAAGGTGGCGCCACGGAACTATAGGTTAGTTATGCGATCCAGATAGAGAATTTGGTATTTGTATATTAACTTAGCATGAACATTCCAATTTTCAGCTAAACTACTGAACCGGAACTGCTATAGGCTTTCGCGCGTCTCGCGAGCATTAGCTTAAATTTTTTGTGAATATTCCGCACGATTTTATTTTTTGTGCGTTACGCTAAAATTATTATTTTTTGGTTATTATCATCCTGGCGACGCCACTGGTTGTAGATGGCGGAGCAATTCGCATTCCGTTGATGACTGATGACGTCAAGTTCTCAGCTCATTCAGTTGCAGCAGCAACCACATTGCGTCTGTACCCGGAGCGTAGCAGCTCGGCAATCGACCCGCAGTTTGTCGCATCAATCACTTTCCGTCATTCTTGCAATAAACGTTTTTATTATGTTTAGCATAAAACGCATTTTTACGTGTTTTGTTGCATTTTTGCCAACGTTGTTAGTTTCAGTGTACGATGAATGGTCAATTAATATGACACTGATTTAAGCCTACAACAATTAAATAAAATCAAAGTGTTACTGGTAAGTAATGGCGGATTACATGTTTATATTTAGTGAAATATGTGCGATGACAAAAGCAAAGATTAACAATGTTTTTTGTGAAGTGCTGAAGCGGGTGTAAGTGAGTAGGGTTTAAAGTCCCACCCGACACACTATAGGTCATTTTAAGGACGGCCTTTCCAGACGGAATGCACTCAAACACATAATAACGGAACAGCAAGTTTAACCTTGACAGAAACAAAACACAGAATACAAAAAAACATGCTGAACCTAAAATTGTAAAAAGTGCTGAAGCGGTGGATTTTGTTCGTAGGCCAACATTTGAGTTCCATGTGTCCAATTTCCGCTACATTGCTCCGTGAACAAATGTAGGCTAATTATTTGGCTATACGGACCGAGACTGAATCCAATTACCTATACACCTGCTGACTTTGGCTTAAGCCGGAGAGGTCGGATGCGCCAGTTTGTGGCAATTTGACGCCATTAGCGACTAATTGAATATCGCAAACGCTGTGAAGTGGTTTTCTTTCTCTGTCTGCACTCTGCAAATGTTGGGAGTCACGAACATGTTGATTGCATTTTTCTTGGCTTACGTCAAACACGACCAGCAGCCGATCTGATCCATATTTTTGTAAAGATGTAATATGATAAGAAAATTTTTTATTTGCGCTCAAAAACTGACCAGTAACAAATTAAGTCTACAGATACATCGGTGCTTTGTTTCAACAAGCACAAGTCTATATTTGTTTGCTCTTCTCGAATATAATTTAGTTGTTTGCATAGTCTCCCTATTAAAATCAGAATACCGAAGCCAATAAACTTGTTTAGCTTAAAGGTCGTTATACCGCGTAAAAACATCGTATATTGTCGTTACTAAAGGTGTTGTAGTGATCGATTATCTTTATTGCGATTTGCAACTCCCTTAAACTAAGACGCCTCGTATTGATTTAGTCTCGCTTTACAGTATTATATTTGGCCACCTCAATCTTCCATTTTTTACGCGCGAAAGCAGCTACTGTAATTCTGTAATAGCTACTGTAATAGCAATTCTGTCCGTCCGACCGTCCGTCCGTCTGTCTGTCACACGGGTGAATCAGGCAAAAACGGTCCAAGCTAGGATCACAAAATCTTCACCTTCGGCTGCTCGGAAGACTCTAGTTTCAGGAACCGTACAGCGTTTTCATAAATTCGAAAGGGGTCACCCCGAACGAGGGCGCTAAATGAGAGGGGTGGGCAAAATTTGCGATTTTTGGCCAATAAGTCGCTGGATCTCAATAACGGTGCGAGATAGAACATAGGTTACTATTAATCACTAATAGGAAGTCGTACACTGGCTCTCGATTGGCGCCCAATTCAATGACCTTGAATGACTTTGAACGCCAAAATAAGGGGTTTTATGGATTTTTTGGCGATTTCGGACTGCGAGACACATTGCAAGAGCGAATTGCGCCGAAACCAATTGAGATAGACATGGACAAGCTGCGTATAAAATTTTCAGCATTGAACGTAGATTTTGATGGTCCAAGTCTCGATCTTCTACGTTCAAGGAAACCTGAGCATGAGGGCATCAAAGAGCGGTACCCTCGTAAAAGTCGCGACGAAATGGCTGAAAATTGGCAGTTTGCGAACAGAAACATCTATAGGCTTTCGCGCGTCCCGTGAGCATTAGCTCAAATTTCTTGTTTTTACTACATGTATTTTCTATATGCTTTAAAGGGGGGGCTGAAATCGCGAGACCTGACAATACGGCACCAGATCGCAGGGTGGACATTAATTGCGAGACATGACAACGCGGTACTAGATCAGATCAAGTTGAAATTACCATGGTTATGCGCATTTTCTCGTAAACAGCGTACGATGGAAATGTTTAACGTTTTACTGCTGGAATGTTTTATAATACTAATGTATTGTGCTACTTTGCTGATATTTTTCAAACGAAACGCGTGTCAAAGTTTATTCAATGTTGAACTGACTACGGGTTACGTGGGATTAAAGTTACTTTTATATTCGCCATTAAGTCTCACTTCACGTTGTCAGAAACATCGTAAAACACTAAAACGCTACAATAAGATACTCGAACAATAAAACAAATCTCGCGATGTCCACACCTGCTGTTTGGTGCCAAGTTGTCAGGTCTCGCAATTTCAGTCGCTCCCTTTGAAGTTGCAAGTTTAACGCGTGGATGGACACTGAGTTCGAAACACCGCTGCAACTCTACCGCCAATCCGCTGTATAAAGTGTCGACTTCTCAAGTTTTTTTTTGCTTTAAAACCTACTACTAAACAAGATAATGTTCATATGAACACGGAGTCTGTCCAATGCATTTCGACAGTTTACACTATATGTCCGTATAAATATAATCAGTGAGCTGTTTAGACCGGTAGAAAAAAACAAACAGTTTAATTTCAAATTGTACAGCAGCAATGATCCTTTCATCCTTCTGTATTATTTTAACTAAACAATAAACATTGTCAGTTACGAGACATTTCAATTCGTCACCAGCACTTTACTACAAAATTAAAGGTCGTCACCATGCGTCTATCTTGCACCGTTATAAAGATATGGCGCCTCAAAGATAATGGGGTCACGAGTTTGACCTTTTGGGGCCACGTGACGTTATCGGTCACGTGACCATTCGACTCCCGGGGGTCGACTTCCTATACGTGGTCCATGGTTACCATGCGTCTATCTGGCACCGTTATAGAGATATGGCGCCTCAAATGTTGGACGCACGGACGTTGACACGGAAAAAAGAAGGAAGAAGGGAAAGAAAAAAGGAAAGGAAAGGGAAAGAAAAGGGAAAGGGAAAGGGGAAGTTATCTGTTATGGTTCTTAGAGTGAAAATGGCATGACTGCAGCTAGACTGTGATTTAAAACCGAACTGAAGTTTATCGGAACGAAGTGACTATCAAACAGATCAATAAGAACAGATTCAAACAGCTTACTGAGGACAGGGCTCAGAGTGATACCGCGATAATTGTCACTATCCATATTTTGGTAAAAGGGCCAAAGTTTATTTCATCCCATTCTATTTTCTTTCTTCTTCTCATTTTCGCTTATTACTTTTTTGACTTTTTTGTTTTTTCTTTTGTCTTTTTCCTGTACCCACTTACCTTGTATTTATATCCTATAGGTTTCCATGAATAATGTTCTTTAAGGGGTATTACTGTCAATAGTTTCGAAAATTTTATAGACCCTTAATGCGATTTTGTGTATCTTAGAGACAGACATGCGAAGAGCATAATGGTACATTCACATTGGCATATTTTCGTCAGCATGGTAGGTTACCCCTTAAATATCTGATTATACGTAATCTATAGGCCTACTACATTTCGGACAGCCAAAGCAGGCTGAAAAATAACTACTATGAAAACACACAAAGTCTATGTCGTATCTATCTATCTATATATATATATATATATATATATA
>Ga0056128_1000743_pt1 | contig 32046 bp, 22 predicted proteins | sample WorMetLIZISLAND2_FD_71113 | JGI IMG/M metagenome (GOLD analysis project Ga0056128, IMG submission 71113) | Marine gutless worms symbiont microbial communities from Max Planck institute for Marine Microbiology, Germany - Olavius geniculatus... ...
CCTTACCTTACCTCCGGGGTGGACAGGCTCTTACACCTGCCCAGCGCTGAGGCCGTATCAGCTCGGCCCAATGCGCATCCCCGAATGTAACCAGAAGGTTACAGGTAGCGGCCATGAAGCCATAACGGCTGTGAAGCCGTAGACAGACGGCTGTAAAGCCGTAAGTAGACGGCTATAAAGCCGTAGTCGGCTGTGAAGCCGAAACCAGCACAAGAGCACTGCTATCGTGTAGCAATCTGCCTACACGAATTTGGTCAGCTCTTAGTTGCTCCTCGCCTCCAGATTTTAGAAATCTTTCGGGTCATCGGTGCTGAGCCCCACCACCACATCAAGGTGGCTGACCGCGGTGGGGAACTATTAAGTCTTTGTCAAAAAAAATTAAAACAGCTAAACAAAATCGGCAATTTTTTATGTCTCATTGTAAAATCATAATGAAGTACAAATTGCCACATCAACAAAAACGGTTTATATGAAGATTAGTAACTAGGACTAAAGAGTACCGGTATAGGCTTACACAGTCACTTGTAGTGTCCGAGTTAGAGGAGTTCAGCCAGCGAATAAAATCATGAACTGGTAGAAAATTAGGAAGCAATTCCTTCATTTTGTTAAATGCCACAATGTACAAATCTTTGGTTTTCCATGTCATAAGAATAAAAAAGACGGGAAATATATATTGCTGGCGGGAAACAAAAATTGTAAAGAGCTGATAGAACTGCATGGTGTGGGACAGTCCTACAAGTGGCATCAAAATGTCAGAAGATAAAGCTGTGTAGGCCTATTTGATGCAAATATGCAAACAGTTCTTGCATCAAAAATGTTTACTTATCCACGAAAGAACTGTTGGCTATTGCACATTTCAAAAGATTTGTACTTGCATTTTACGTAACTGCATTTTCCACCCTTGCGAGTTCGTACTTGCATTTTCCGCACTTGCATTTTCAGTCGCCCCCACAAAACACAAAACACTAAAACACTTTTTCATTTTAAAAATTGTGTATGTACTATCAATTGCAATTTAGCACTAACAAAAACATACATATGACACTTCAAAAACCCCACTAAAACAAAACATAACCAGAAAAGAGCTACTTTTTTATTCTGACTAACTGACAGTAAAAAAGCACAGTGTTATTTTTATCAATTCATAAGCATATTTAACCAAGTAATTTACAAACCGATAAAAGATATTCTCCAATTTTACACTTCCGATAGCGACGTCGCACAGCAATTAGCGTCAGATGAACCACACGATCACAAGGCTTACTGCATACATTAGAACAAAATTCACCAACAACTCCAATGCTTACAAAAAAATTTTTTTCAACCTATTAAAAAATTACATTAACAGTTTTAACATTCATTCACACGTTGTTGCCATTATGTAACATATTGTGAAATTTTGTCAAATGTTTACAAAAGGTCTGTACGTGACACTGTAGATGACACCTAAGTATAGTACTACAGCAACACTGCCATATAATACTAAAATTGTTATTAATTGCAATTTTAGATCAACTCATTTTTAATAAAATGTTCAACAGTCACAGCCTTATTGAAACCAATGCTGCTCTCAAATGTTGTTCAATTCACATTTTAAGCTAACTTTCCACACCGACAGACTGTAAGTATAAAGCATTTTCATGCCTAATTTGCTGGCAATTAGTTTATCACAGATAACAAATTTGGCATACATAAGCCAGCAGTTATCCAACACAAGCAACATACATGTATGCAGTGAAAACACTCTATGTTTTAGAAAATGATAATAACGGTGCCTAAAAGTAAATATTGTAAAATAAATTGCTACTGTACAAACAGCATGTTGCCAGATAAACTGTCAAACTGCGATACTGACACATAAGACTTCTCAAAGGTTGCAGCAGCTATGAGTTGATTCTCAATGTGAACGTTGTCGTAAGTCAGAGGCGCAGTCTGCTGGCGACGAGACTCGCGACACTGACGCACTCGGCGCAGGAAAGAATACAAACCCTCTGAGAAGTCTTCTTCAGTACCATCAACAACAGCTTCTCTGCAGTCACATACACCCAAGTCAACATAGCGGTCACAAATACAATCTCAAAGCTACAGAGCATCACCTGCCGTATGGAATGACAGTTTACCTGCCACCCTACACAGGTGAATGAATTCTACATTTAGCCCCATCAGTATTGTTCATATTCTAGTCGCACTGTTGCATAAGTTAAAAAGTTCAAGGGTTCTATGGCTTTTTATGAGAACCCATTTCAGAACTATGAGCTCACACAATTTAATGCAATTTTCAATTTATTTAACGAATGCAAATTATTAAAAGTAATGATAAGCATTTGTATAATCTGTGGTAATAATACATCTTTCTTAAAAGTTGTAGACAATATAATATCTGCTCATTAGCAGTTAAACAATAAAGCACAAACTGCAAATGGCAAGCAGCATCCTTTCAGGTCTGTATTGGTGTGCTTCCTTTATCGGATACACACGATTAAGCAGTTTTGAATTAAAAATAACGTTTAATGCACAAACTTTGTGTCAGTTTCATCTTCAGAATCACTGAATGTGCCAACAAAAGTGGCTGGTTTCTCATCGGAAGCAATGTATCTATCACCTTCAGTGCAAATATCTTCCTCAGTCACTGGACCTAGGTCAGCAACCGTGCAAGTTTCACTGGTGCTGACTTTTCCAATATTCTGCTGATGATGAGATTTTACTTCACGAAGAGCTTCTACAGACATAATAATCACGAACCACAATCTATAGCTAAAACATTAACTGTACTATATAGCACTAAGCCTAGTTAAATGACTCAAACAAACATAGCCTTTGTTTAAAAAAAGCAAATAACAAAATTTGATATGATGATAAGAAAAAAATTTTAAAGTCAATCTTTAACTCTAAAAAATAAAAAAAAATAATCAATCATTAATTTTGATTAAAAACTAACAAAGGCGGTTGGTTGTCTAAGAAAATGCAAGTTTTACAAATGTTGTAGGTCAGTCAGCTAACACTGTAACAAATGCACTAAGACACAGTTAGCACATGCTTGTTTTATCTCCTGTTTCAAACAGACTATAACATTCAGTGCATGTTGTCTAACCTTCATTTTTTAAATGCAGCGTCTACTTTATAATGATTTCTTGATAATGATATTGAATTTAATCAACAATTAAAATTAAACTAACTGTCATGTGATTAACTGTCAAATTCGCTGCAAGTAGGAGGCCCAGCCCTGGACAAAATACATTGCATACATCTTTTGTGCTTCAACAAATTTCAATACAATAGCTATATGCCAGCAATGCAATCTTATCCACAACACATCCATATTCTCACCACTGACATCTCTAAGCAGTACTATTGTACGAGCCCACTTCTCACAGACTGAAGCATACAGTGTATCGGGCGTCATCTCCGACAGTGACACAGCATACAGAGCAACTACTGCATGCAGCAACTCGCGGTTACTAACCTGCAAGCAAACATGTCAGTATGCCAACTTACTCTGATATGTAGCATTTACACACACACATTTTATAACACACTGTGTTTCAAAAAAACATCTCCAACATTTTCAACTGTAACTTGAAAACCAACTACCAGATTTTGATAATTTTTGGTATAAATATTCATGACACAGCTTGCCATCAAATGACCATTCAGTTTCCCACCTCACTCAACGTTTGTTTCTGCACTACCTGGGGAAAGCACAACCAGCAAAATATCACTTTTTGTCCAATGCGATATGATTGCTTAATTAATGTAACGCACAAAAACACATTTTGTTCACATTTCTGACACTGTGGCTGACATTTCATTCAGATGTCCATTTTTCAACTGCCTACAGTAAAATTGCTTGAAGTGTTCTCCCACTATGTGAACACAGGCAAGGAGACGCTTTCTCCATTCATTGACAGCAGTATAGATAATGTTCTGCTCCAGACCAATCGAGGCTGTACCAGTTGCTTCTTGTCTTCACAAACATTCCTAAACTTCATCTGTTAGACACAAGACACACTGCTGCAAGACAGTCAAACCTTGTAATAGACCTGCTGTTGGGGCCCACAAATTAGGACAAATGGAATTTATTGACTTTTCAATCATTTTCACACGTATTATGCTTGGTTTGGTTTCCCCAGGTAGTGCATAAGCATACGTTGGGTGAGGTAAAAACTGAAACACTTACTTAATAGCCAGTTGTGTCGAAAATATTTTTGCTAAATATTATTAAAATCTGCTAATCTTTGTTCAAGGTACGATCGATAATGTTGGGGATGTTTTTTTCTGGTTTTCTGTTCATTTTAACACATATTTTGTTTGATCTGCTTTCCCTAGGTAGTGCAAAAGCATACATAGGGTGAGGTGGAAAACTAAACGGTCATTTGATGGCAAGCTGAGATGGGAATATTTGTACCAAAAATTATTAAAATCTGATAATTGGTTTTCAAGTTACAGTCGAAAATGTCGTAGATGTTTTTTTGAGAAATGGTGTACATGTTATAGTTTGCCTTGTGGCCAACTCGTGTAATACTTCTACCTTAAGTGGAACAATGAAACGAGTATAAACTTCTGAATAGAGTAGCAAATGTAGACACCTGCCTAAAATGAGCCGGAAATTGTGTTTGCAATCGGAACACAAAACTAAAACTGTTATATATTCTAACATGGAACAATACATCAACTCACGCCTTTGATGATTTCCTCTCCGGACTGACTTAGCAGTAAGCTGCGAAAATCAACAACAATCGGAGTAACGCGAATCTCTCCGTGGGGTCCACTGAATGACCGGACGCTGCCCAGCTGTATGCCGGGCATAAGCTGGAAGTCATCATCATCAAGTGTTTCTTCGTGGAAATTATCAACTGTACACGGCGCTGTCATCGACAAAATCGTTTGCTTTTCTAGATAAGTTCTGTCATTCGAAACACGATTATTAGCATCTACCGGCGTCGCCATTGTACATGTTTACACCACACCCTCTCGTTGTTAGGTATGTTGGTGTGCGCTCGCCGCGCACCTGCGCCAAAAATAAGTAAACGTTGAATCATTTCAACGTTCTTTCTGCTGAGTATAGTTGTGAAACTTATAAAGTTGAAGTTATGTTAAAGTTAGACATATACGCTAACCGTCTGATGATGTAAATGCAAAAAGAAAAAGCAAACTTATCGTAGAGATAATAAATACATTAAAATATACAACTGACGGTTATTTTTTTGGCCCGGAGCTCTGTATTGACTACTGTATTTCACTCATGAAGCTCAGCGTTTTCTTATCGTTCCTATTACACCAAATCCGAAAATCCTTCTAAGAAATCTTTTGCCGTGTATTGTGATTCTTTCAGTATTGCGATAAGTAAGTAAGTAAGTAAGTAAAATGTGAATTGATATAGCACATATCGTTAAATCATGGTAAAAAGATAAGCTAATCTTTTAACCATGCGTTAAATTAACCTCTAATTCGCTGTAGTTTAACATTGTACCTTACACACCTTAATGTTTGTTAAACCAGTTGCAATTCATGCATCTCGAAAAACACTAAAAACTAGAAAGCAGTCATAGCCCGCAGGCACCTCCGCCAATGCAATGTTATTCGCCAGGTGGCGTCACCATATTCACTTTGCCAGCGGTTCCCTTATGCCCCCTTTAACGAAATGGTAACGAAAATTTCAAAGTGATCCAGAATCCAGGGTTCCTGCCGGATCACCCCCAAAGTTGAATCACTGGTAGTTTGTGCCATGCCCGACATACACTCAAAATTTCAGAAAGCAACGTCCATAACTTTTTGAGTTATCTTGCTAACAGACAGACAGACAAACAAACAAAAACCGGCAAAAACATTACCTCCTTGGCGGATGTAATAACGTTAAAGCACTTTTGGCTGTATTATTACAGATTCGGATCATTTGTAAGGGTTGCATCTTAACTTTATTTAGCAAACAATCGAAAATATTTTCCTATTAGTTGTCGTTGGTTGCTCGTGAGTCGCTTGGTTCACGGCCGCCGGCCCATCAGTGCGTGTAAATACATCTAGCAGATACCGCAATAAATCACACCGCCGTTCACTTAGCGTCTTCGGCGGTGAAGCCGCCAACCTCCCCCCCCCGGTACTGGCTACCAATCAGCGACGGAAACGCCGTCAAACCGCCAATCATGGCGGCGAAGCCGCCTACCCCCCTCTATTCCCACACCCCCTCGTCCACGCATTTTAGTATATATTTCGGCATCTCTTAGCGTCCGCGCAGAACGCTGGAAGGAGATGCGAACAAAATTGCGTTCCGTCAGTCATCAGACCGAACGCCTGAAGTAGTCTACCAAAATTGCTGTCGGTCGGCTGTCGACCGACACACGTGCGGAAACCGGAAGTCGAGGACATCAAAATTTGCGTTCCGTCAGTCTACGTACGTAACGCTGTAATAGGAAGTCATCTGAGTCACATTTCGTCAGTCAACTTATCGTTTACAATGTCGAGAGACGGACTTTAAAATTTCGGGCGTTCGTCTGTCGTTTTGTACGTAACATCGTTGACAACGTCACCTAAAGTCTGCGTTCCGTCAGTCATCAATTTCGTTTCCTTCATCGTCCGTCCTAAACCATCGACTTTGCATTCCCTCGGCGACCGCGGAGCGAAAACTGCGCCCAAACCGTCGAGACTCAGTGTAGCAGCCACCAGCGACCAACGCGACACCGCCCCGGAACCGCTTTTTCATCACCTGCTGAATCCACACCGCCGTGTTGCTGTCTGGTTCTGTGACGATGTTATTACAGCACTTCATCAACCACGTCTTCATTTCTTCGACTCATCAGGGAAGGCGAGAGTAAATTTTTGGGAGATCCCTATAATTTGGCTATAACTAAATTTTCCCTAAAATTATTCCCCAATTTTATTAATTTTAATAATTAGAGAATTTTGCCACCATTCCGCTTAGAAGTGGTAAAAATACTTGGCCGGTGTCTTCCGGGCTAGGGGTAGATTACCCCGCGAATCCGCTGTTAAGTTAGATATCTGTAAAGGGTCGGTCTCCTCCACCACTAAGCAAGGAGCCATGTCAGATAATCGGAACCGAAAGTGACTGTTGCCCCGTCAGCAGATGCACGGAGCGTAGAAGTAGCAGAAGCAGAAGCAGTAGCAGGGGCGAGGGGACCGGCGAACTTTACACAAAGTAGCGCTCGAATACATTTTCCGACGACTATCACACTCTGAAAACAACAATTCCACAACTACCAGTTCAGGCTTGTATTGCATCGGGAATGGTTTTCCGAATAACAAGTTACCGTACAGAGTAAGAGCGAGCCTATTTGTCATTTGCTGACGCGTACGTGCGCTTAGTCACGCAGTCGCCAACGCCGTTAAAATGTTGCTTATTGCATTGCATTACTGCTTGCCCATGCAGTTCGTCAAAAACTAAACCATGCCAGCTCTGCTCAATTAGGACCTAATTTCAGTTTAGTTACGTCACCCTGTACGCGTTTTTAATATCGGTGTATTGCATGCTAAGTAGCCTAATGGCTGTGCCACTGGGCCAATAAAATTTTCATAAAGTAATAAAAAAGTCCGTTTACTGGGTGTTCTGTTACTTCATCAAATATCATGCATAGGCCTATTAGGCCTTATATGCATTAGCCTACATCTTACCCGAAAATATAAATATTCGAGCTTCGTGCTTACTGTCTCCGTATGAAGTGGAAGTCGAACGCCTTAGGCGTTACCTGTTTTAACCTGCATTACTTTGAACGCAGTTACTTTTATGACGTAGATTATCTTAACACCTGCGTAGTTCTGTGGACGAACGTCTAATCGATAGATGTTCATTGGTGTGATGCGATTAATCACCAGTGTTTTGGGATCGCTGCCGCAGAATTTTATGTTGCCAGATGCGAATGTCCTTCGTATCACCGACTGAAAAGAGAAGATTATGAATGAATATTTAGCGTGTAATATATGGAAACTGCAGGTTGGCATTAAATTATTGATTTCTAGTTGTTTTTGTTTAAATTCATGGCTGGAAAGATGCCGCCTATTGTTCTTAGTTCACATAACATATAACACGAACTTTATTTGTGATACTGTTTCGTGTCTAATGTTGTAAATTTGTTGCAGTTTTTAAAACTGTTTGTATTTATTTTTGCAAACGTGGAAAGGGATTGGTAAACACCTATTGCAGTGTTCGCACAAAATGGCAAACAGTAGTATGTATGTCTTTTTAATTAAATCTGTTTTTTCACTGATTGTTTTGTTTCATATAGATGAGCTTATTTTAATTAGCTATGATTTTTTTTTTATTTTATTGATGTATTATAACGCATGCATGACCATTAACATGCAAACCGACTCAGTTTTTCGCTGTTACATAAGTTTGGGCCAAGCCTATTACCTAGAAGTTGACAGAATTTTATGGCAGTAGCCTACTTGAAACGTAAACAGTCAACTTGACGTCAAAAACACAGTTGCATGCGGAATTTGTAGTTGCCGTATCTAAATGATTTTACGAGATATTTACCAAAGTTGTAACTTCTTAGAATCCGGCTTCAGTAGGCTTACTGTTAACAGAGAAAAAGAAAAAGAAAAGAAAAAGAGTAAGGTCTAGTTTGTTCAGCAGATGGCGCACTAACATTAGACGCGATAACAGAGAACTAAAAACTCGTCAAATGATGTAGACACCGTTAGCAGATAAACTTCTTTAATTTACATAAATATACACAAAAAACTTAGGAATACGACTTAGGAATACCAGTGTTAACGACATCTTTATTGAGTGCTTTATACGCGACAGGAGTTCACGTCACTCGTTTAACTTTACTTTTAATTCATGCCAGTTTCTTTAGCTTCATAATCAATTCATCAATTCCAACGTCGTCAGCATTTTCTGCTTAAGTAAGTACGTGCATATTTAAAGTGCACAATGTCAGCCAGTCAGAGGCTGCTCGTCGTTCACTCTTGTGGATCACATATTTTGTCCGGGTACTGGCACTTACATCCGTAGCATTTGCGCCGACTATTATACGCGCAAGTGCTTCGAACGCGCCCACAAGTTCCCTGCCGAATACAGAACGCGTCGCAGTTGTCGAAACAGTACGTCAGGCTGCTGGATATTGCATTAGGAGAATAGGGATTGCAAATGTCGCGGCAAACACGCTCGCTACGCGAACAGGGGTACAAGCGTACAGGGGGAACGGTGGCCAGTACGATGAGCACTGTAACCAGTAGACCTGAAGTGCTGCCACTGCCATACATTTTCTTTGTGCTGATGGCTGATGATACTCTGAAAACAGCAATCCAACAACCAACTGTTGGTAGGCGGCCCGCATTTCGTATAATTGTGATTTTTTTTTCGAATTGCAGTGTTGCCATACCGGTACAACGCAAATGTTAATAGGCTACGCTGCAAATGTTTCTTTACATTTCAGCTGAACTAAATTTTAAACGCATTCTCCCCCAACGTAGTTACTGAGCTACAAAAATTTGAGTATGAGTAGCTCATACAATCGACAACTTTACAGCAGTGAGTTTCTGGTCTTGAATGATTCTCATCGTGGCGAAGAGGACAAAATAATGTCAGTCAGCCAGAATCAAAAATAACCAGTAACAAAAAATGACGAGTGGTTTTACATAGCCTAATTAAACATAAATTATTATGCATCATACCTTACCCAAGAGAATTCTAATTCTTCGAGCCTTGTATTCACTGTCGCCGTACGATGAGAAAGTCAAATGCCGCACGGAGTTAGGCCACGTCTGTTTTAGTCTGCGTTTGAACGCAATGACTAATGACGTAGACTGAACACCTGACCTGATGTTACGTATCTGTTGATTGGTGCATTGCGATTAATTACCGACGTAAAATAATTTCGCCTTTGCCCAATGCTTTCATCAGATGCAAGTCCTCATGTTTACAATGTTCTTGCAGCGCGTACAGAACGAAGTAACTGAACTGAACTGAACTGACACTGTTTAGTTTTTGACGAACTGCCCAATGAGCAAGCAGTAAAGCACAAGCCCTACATCAGTCACCGTCTATAACGGCGTCGGTGACTACGTGACTACGCACACGTACGCGTCAGCCAAGGATCACTGGGCTCGCCCTACTCGACCATTGGTCAGTTCATCAAAAACTAGTTCAGTTAAGTTCAGTTACTTTGTTCTGTATAGCTCACGCGTCTTTACTTCCCGACGCCCAACTAAAGCAATGAATGACTAACAATATGCATGCATTTAAATGATTGCTACAGTCTGTTGATGACGTCCTACTGTGACATAACGTTGGAAGCGATAGGCCTATGCACATCGACCGCAGTTTAGAAATATGCAGGCATCTAGTGAATTTGAATACGCCGTTGTCAATAAACGTTTAATGAAGAATGAAAAATAGCGAGAAATTTGCTAATTAAACGGAAAGGGACAAAAACAGAAGGAGAGGACTGAAGTCCCCACGCAGCAGGGTCCAAGGCCATAACCGCGGTGGAGTCTGGGGCAAAGTTCCGAGAGGCGGAAAACACGTGCTAAATATTTGACTAAATGCGGACCTACAACAGTAGGGGAGATGCACCCAAGTTCGATTGTCTACGCCACTGACAAAGACAAGTACGCAATATTCATGTGTTTTTCTCTCGCTTCGAATAGTCCAATCACCATCGAAATTATAATAAGAGTAGGCCTATAGTATACGAATAGGGCCTACGATACGACAACATAAATTAAACATGCGTTCAAAACTGACGATTAATCGTCATCCAGTTATTCATTAAGCCACCTGTGCACGGACAGATAAATCGATAGACCAAATCAATTATTAACCAATCGATATCCAAGGCTTAGACGAATCGATTTCATGAGGCTCTTTATTTTATGAAGGTCAGGCCAGTTGCGCTGTGGCAAAGGGGCAAAGGGGCAAAGGGCAATTAAAACAAGGAAACTATAAAATGTAGTTTGCAGGAAAATTTCCTTCTGGTGGGAAAATTTTTCTGAAATACGAAACTGACGTTAGAAATCTCCCGTTTCGGTAAAATTTAAAGGCAAGTAAAAATTACGACAATCCGTAGGTCCTCTAGCGGTCGGAAACTGCAACTTCTTGTTCTGAGCCAACTTTCTACGCCGCTGGTCAGGTCTGAACTATCCTTCCGTGAAATGGGGCAGTCAAAATCCATTCCAGCGGTGTAAAATTAAGTCAGTGAAATGATCCTTACAATTTCAGCCGTAGCCTACAACTGGTTCGTACCACACACACGCGCGCAAAGATACTGACATTGAATTATTCACAATTACGTACAATTCACACACAAATTATAAGTGAACGCGCACGCTTAGTAATAGGTTACTAAGGTTACACTGTAAATCTGAATGTTAATTAACGCAACATATTTTGCGAATGCCAGTGGACAGAAAACGGTTATCAAAACATTAGTCTGAAACAAAGAGCCAGCTCAATGAATGTTTGCAGTATCAAACATGTTCGATACTGAAAAACACTCATCGAGCTGGCTCTACGAGTGCACGACGAGCGCACGTCGGGCGCTAGTCGAGTCAGCTTCGTCGTGTAAACGAGGTATATAGCTTGCTGCTTACGGCACGTTAAATCTGACGTCTTTTTATTGAACTAAGTGGTCTGTGTAAAACCCAAATTCCATTACGATGACTTTGCGACAAAATTCGCGACTTTGTCGCAGATTGTGTCTCGGACAGAAATGATTTGTGTCCGGACTTTGTCGCCGACTTTCGCCGTGCATTCTAACGTACTGAATTCCATTAAAGCGAGACAAATGGGGGTTTGTCGCGGACGACGTGTGCTCCAAGTTTGCTTCACGTTTGCTTCATCGTGTGAACAGGGTAGTGCTGATGGAGCAGCAGCTGTTCGAGTTCGTCGGCGGAACGGTACAGGAACGCCGCCGACTCCCTGTAGCCAGCGATCAGTTGTCTGACGGCAGCCACCTCCACGGCGTTCAGCTGGCTGCAAAGACCGTGCACTGCGGGCAGCGCCGTGGAACCGCCGTGTACTCCTGCACCACCGATTCCGCCGCCTGACTTCTTCACGCTCAGATCCGTCGGACCTGCAGTAGAATAAGCCGCAAGCCAGCAGCACTGCAGTGTTGACGTTGACGACAAACACCAGGGGCAGTTTGCGCCCAGTGAAAAATAAGAAGGAGTTTTGGTTAAGGGTGTATGCAAAAATTGCCATAACCAATACGTCGTTTTTTAGCTCAAAACATAAAATGTGAAAGTTGGAGTAAAAACAAAAACGCTAAAAACGTAAAAACGTCAAAAAAAACGTTCAATAACGTTGAATAAAAAACGTTGACCATAATTTGTTTAACCTCTGTAGGTGCAGTATACTTGGAGTAAACCTGTAGTCTAGACAGAAAGAACTTTAGGCCTACTCAAAGTAATTTTAGTTCCTCCGTGTAAGACCATAACACTACACTAAGTAAAATATACGATCACTGTAACCTGCCAATTCGTTTCTGTGGTTTACAAAGTGCTTCTGGATTGTCAATACACGTTAAACGTTTAAAAAACGTTAAAAACGTCACAAAAATAAAAGAAAACATTTTAAAAACGTTTTACGTCTATGGCTTGAAATGCATTAAATAGTTTGGCGTCCGTGCTCTCCTTGGATCCGGGGGAAAGAAACGGAAAATAGGGGAGACTTGAGACTTGAGTTTCTAGATTTGGGGAGATGAAAGCAACGCCAGTGGCACTTGAAGAACTGGTAGAGCGGCAGCAGCAGAAGCAGTAGGCCTACCTCCGTTAGCTAGCTTAAGCAGCGACAGTCTAATGCAACGTGGCTCCATTCGCGTGCTAGAAGACTATAGCCTATAGTGAAATGGCGATAGGCCTACCGTTCTGCATGGCCGAGCTGTGATGATTTCTGGCCGCTGTCATTCCGGCACTGTTCAACGCGGCCGACGGAGCACCGCCGTACGTGCCGGTGGCCGAGAGACCTGAGGACGGTGACGGCCGATGGTGGGCCGCGTAGCCGGTGCCAGCGCCCGAAGCCCCGGTCGTCAACAGCGAGCCGTAAGCGGTTCCGTTCAGCAGCGGTGCAAACAGCGCGGCCGTCTGCAGATCCTGTTGTCACGACACGCGGTCAGCGATACGATAAGATACGAGTAGAGGATACGATCTGTCAGTTTAGTCTGGCACTTAAACTAACATAAACTGAAAATGCTTCAAACAGAAATAAGAGGAGTAAAAGTGAAATAAACATAAAACAATAAAAAATTCAGAAACAGATTGTTATGGCTAAGCTAGAAACTTGAGATAATAAAAACTAACAAGAAATTTGAGATAATGCTCATGAGACGCGCGAAAGCCTATAGCAATTCCTGTTCGCATACTGTCAGTCTATCTCCAGCCATTTCGTCGCAGTTCATTTTGGAGTGTGCGCTGCAGCCGAAGATCGCCAAAAAATCCATAAAAACCCTATTTTGGAAGTGCATGGTCTTTCAAAGTCATCGATGTTGATACGACTGAAAAGCTCGTCACTAATGCTTGTTGTGATAGGCAGCATATGCTCATGCCTGTCTGCAAACGTTTTCACAAGAGGCAAACAACGGTAAAATAATGACTTTTACGGGGTACCGCTCTTTGATGCCCTCGTGCGCAGGTTTCCTTGAACCTAGAAAATCGAGACTTAAGCCATCGAAATTTACGTTCTATGCCGAAAATTTCATAAGCAACTTCTCCCTGTCTATCTCAATTGATTTCGGCGCAATTCGCTCTTGAAATGTGTCTCGCAGCCCGAAATCGCCAGAAATCCATAAAAACCCCTATTTTGGCGTTCAAGGTCATCCAAGGTCATTAAATTCGGTGGCAATCTAGAGCCAGTGTACGACTTGCTATTAGTGATTAATAGTAACCTAGGCTTTATTTCGCACCGTTTCTGAAATACAGCGACTTATTGGCTGAAAATTGCAAATTTTTCCTATCTTTTTCTCACTTAGCGCCCTCGTTCAGGGTGACCCTTTTCGAATTTATGGAAAGCTTTACAGTTCCTGAAACTGGAGTCTTCCAGGCAGCCGACGTTGAAGATTTGTTGATCCTAGCTTGCACCGTTTTTGACTGATCCACCCGTGTGACGGACGGACAGACGAACAGACAGAATTGCGATGGCTAAGACGCGCTAAAGCAGTAGCTGCTTTCGCGCGTAAAAAGGACAGAAATAACGATAACTGAAACTTGTGGCGCACATTTCTGTCTATCGTGTGGTCTGTCTGTCTGTCGTTTGGCCGTCTGTCGGTCACATTCGTGTTCTTGCTTAAACCGTTCTACAGATTTACGTAGATAGACCTACCATTTGTCAGGTACACTACACTTGTGACTTGTGACTTGTGATGTCCAACAACATACTGTGTGTTAGATACGGGTCCCTGATCCCCAAGAAAAAGGCAGATTTTAAGTTGAAACCCTAGCCAAAACATGCTATTGCAAATTTGACACCTGGCGAATTACAAAGGAGCGATTGCTTAAAGTATAGCTCTTCATGAAAAATTCATCCCAGAGCTACAGAGAATTACCTGCCATATGGAATTACACACCCGACTCAGGTGAGCGCAAACAGCCATAAGCACAGCCAGACAGGACAGTACTCGATCTATCTACTTCGGCGGGATTGTAGGGATACTGCCTGATAAAGGGTTCTAAGTCGTTTTGAGGAATTATCTAGAGAGGTACGGAATAAAACCACTAACGACGCGAACCATTAAAATGCCTTCACGTATTTTCACATCTGATCGATCCAACGACTAGCGCCCAACTGCCAGAGAAGCAAAGACATACAAGCGGCCAAGACAACAACGATTGGCCAGCCGCCATCAAGCAGCGTCTGGCTACGTTGAACTCTACCCCCTATAGGATGGAAGGCTGAGTTGACCTTGGCGGTTGGTTATAATTATACCGAGATGGTTTACCTGTCCGTAGACAGTCACCCATACAAGTAGTAACCACTTGATTGCGTCCAGACTGGGAGTTGAACCAACAACCTTGCGGTCGCAAGTCAAACATTCAAACCGTTCCAAGTCACCAAATTTTAACAAAATACTCTGGAATTCGTTATCGTACGGCTGAACAGTGGCGATCGAGTACCAGGGGCGTCGTGGAGCCCAGACGTCGAGAAAGTGGTGGTACGGCACCAGCTGCTGAGCTTGAAATAATTCCTCCGCGAATCAGGTCGTCCGACGAGATCAGCGTCGCCGGCTCCTGTTTGGCGGGCAGATATAACGGCGCCGCTGATTGGCTGCTGAATGATGACGTCGACGATGACGCAGCCAGTAGGCTGAGCGGGCTGAAGTCAACGTGGGTGGACCGAGGACGTCCGCTGACGGCCGGCACCAGTTGTTGTACCTGCCCCGGGGCTGTTGATGACACGTTCGTGGCACCGCTTGCTGATGATAATGTAACCTGGAACACAGTTATAGGGTCTGCGTGTAATGAGGTGTTTACATGATCCAGCAAACGTCCAGCAAACTTCCAGCAAATGTATTCAAAATACACATGAATGGCTGGACGTTTGCTGGACGTTTGCTGGATCGTGTAAACCCCTCATTACATGCAGACATCATGCAAATAAAACAACGTAGTATAAACAACAATATCCAAGGTCAACTCAGAATCTGGATGTAGTGGAGGTAGCTTACTTAAGGGGTGTGGTGTAGAGAAGGGACTGACAACCCCTTGCCAGAATTTTTTTTTGCGATTTATTGTGTGAAAATAAAGTGTTTTAGTGCATTTTTGGCATTATTTATAGTAACGTTCTAGTAACTGAGTAGACTCTTCGAGGAAGGAAGGCACGTGCCCCCAGTTCCCCCTATGGCTATGCCATTGGCCGTGGTGCACATGGAACAACCTATAAATAACCATAACAAAGGTCAACTCAACCTTCTACCCTCAGCGCGATGGAAAATGAGTAGTAACTTACGGGATACAGGCTGAAGGCCTATTGTATGACTGATTGAAGCGGTGGTATGTCTGCTAACTGCAAACCGCGGGTTCAATTTTTCGCTGACTCGGGCAATGGATAGCCGCGTACGGTAGTTCGCTGCGGTATCATTAGCTCATGCCGATCATTTGCCATTTCCGAGATTGTGAAGAGCTTCTGGTCACGGGTCTGACTTGTGTAAAAAGCGCTACTGCAAGTACCGCACTTTACAACTCAGCTATCCATGGGCTCCGGGGTTGGCAAATCGAACGCTATCCTGTCTGGCTGAGGTAGCCGCAAAGCGCATGCGTCCAACTGTGTCGGCTGACAAGTAGGCTACTCGTGACACTGTGTCGTCCCGCACAGTAGGTGACCCTCCGTAGATCTACGATGGATAGCCTGCCCACGAATTGCCGTACACATCTTTAACCATTTGAAACTAGAAGGCGCTCGCGAGAGTGTATATCTCCGCCAATGTAAAAGTTTTCACAGGAGGGCGCCACCGTTCCTGCGCAGTCATCATGTACACACACACACACGGACACACGGACAGAACGACCAATCTCATAATCTCCTCCAATGTTCACTTCGTTCCATTGGCGGAGATAATAAGTAGGCCTAAATAAAACAAAGTATCACGCCACAATTGGATGAGGTCAGTATGAACCATGATTCGAATGATCGGAGACTTTCTTGTGGATGTCCTCTAAACTTACTTGGCTGAGAACCATAGAATGGATAGTTGAAGTTTAGGCCTAGGTATTGTTTCACGTAGATTTGTAGCAGTAACTTGTGCGCAAAACCCTGCGTACAAAAATGAGGGAAAGCGTCCCTTCACCCACATTTCATGCATCTATAGCATTTCGTTATCAAACAAAAAACCCAGCTGTCGCTAGGGTGGGCCGACCGTACTGCTTACATCCGAAGGCCAGCATTCGACTTCCGGTGGCAAAAAAAGCAACTTTTCAGAATGACTAGAGTCCCATACACGCTATGGTGACGCTGCTATATCGAATGCCACAATCAATGCTAAAATACGATACGGTAATTTGGCGCAAGTAGTTGATGGTTGCAGGCAGAAACTTATGGATTCAAAATTGCAGCGAAAGCGCTGCAGATACAGACTTGGTTACTATTGGCAACATAATATAGCAACTCGTCATCGCCCTATCCAACGGGGCTATTGCCGACTCTCTACGACGTACGGTTTAACCACAATACTTGCGTTACAAACAACAAACGACACAACGTACGCGTACCTAAGGCTAGACCTAACCGTCAGCCAAAAACTCTGCTTGATTACGCCACCGATGACGGGCGGTCATCACGTGTCATTGATCGGTGACTGTCGTTATAATCTCTAATCCAGGCATCCATCGGAAACGCATTTTTCTTTCCTTCCTTCATGTCTTCTCTCTTTCCTCGCTCACGAGTTGCCGAAGACTGGCTGTGGTGTCTAACTCATCGACAGAATCCCCTCTAGACACATCTTCCCGGATATGATTCCCGGAAAAAATCCAGAATTTTTTTTCCTTTTTTTCCTTTTTTCCTTTAACTTCCCGTTTCCATTTCCCTTCCCCTTCCCTTCACCTTCCATTCTTTTCTCTTTCCCCTTTTCTTTCCTTTTCCTCTTCCACTTTCCGTTTCCTTTCCCTTTCCCTTCCTCTTTCGCTTTCCATTCTTCCGTCTTTCTTTCTGTGTCCAGGTCCGTGCGTCCAATATTTAAGGCGCCATATCTCCATAATAGACGCATGGTGACGAAGGATCTTTTATAGTAAAGCGCTAGAGACGAATCGAATGGTCTCGTAACTGGCAATGCTTATTGTTTAGTTAAAATAATACAGAAGGATGAAAGGATCATTGCTGTTGTGCAATTTGAAATTAAACTATTTGTTACCGGTTTGCTACCGATCTAAACAGCTCACTGATTATATTTTTACGAACATATACTGTAAACTGTCGAAATGCATTGGTCAGACTCCGTGTTCATATGAACATTATCTTGTTTCTAGTTTCTAGTTTTTCCGAAAATCAACCGATCAAATTGGCAAATTTCGTGCAGTTCATACGTATGCTTATGCTTTGTCTGGAAGATTGGGGAGGGGCTAGGCCCCCTGCTCCCTTTGTCTGCGCCACTGGTATGAAGCAGCATTGCATCTGCTCTTACAGCTGCCCGTAAAAACTTCCTGTAGCGAACATTTAATTCGAGCCACGCTGAGAAATTATTCTAAACGCGTAGCTCAACGCTCAGAAAATCTCTGACATTAGAGTAGACTCTGAATGTAAATCATACGCCGTGTGCGGGGATCGGGTCTAGTCCCATCCGCATTCGGTTTGCGTTGTTACTTTCGTTCTCACACGCCTGCGCCAATATTGTCTCAGCCATCGCCGACGTCAAGTGTGGAGGCGTCGGGCGTAGCTGCACCAGACACACAACACAAAATGACTGAGATTCTTTAATGCAACGGGAAGATGCATACTTGAACCAACAATGACATAGAAAGCCTACTGATACACAACCTTTTTTAACTGCACATGCACGCCCACACTAACAAGAAATTTGAGCTACTGCTCACGAGACGCGCGAAAGCCTATAGCAGTTCCTGTTCGCAAACTGTCAGTCTATCTCCAGCCATTTCGTCGCAGTTCATTCTTGGAGTGTGCACTGCAGCCGAAGATTGCGAAAATCGATAGAACCCCTTATTGTGGCAGCTCAGGGTCTTTCAAAGTCATCGACGTTCATTGCCCTTACAACAGTGTCAGCACTACCGTGCTGCACTGTGATAAATTCTAATCGTTACCAGATGTAATACCAACCTGTTCCAGTCCGTTGCTGTCCTTACATCGGCGCATGCGGCGGCACGATTTCAGATACGTTCGGATTCTCTTGCGAGCTCGTTCGTGAAATTCGACGAACTGTCGATTGCACGCCTCCAGTATGGCGTGGACCTTGTCCTTCGGCTGTTTCGATATCGGCACCATTCGATCCAAGTTCTCGTCCACGAACAGACGCACAAACAGCTGTGCAAACAACCGCGTAAACGCCGCTGTGTTTATTTCATTGTTGTTCTTTATTTCAATGTTCAGTTGCTTTTTTCTATAGCTCGTTGTTTCGTGTTAATTTTAATGGCGCATGCACAAAGTAGCGCAGATAAAAGTGAGCTTGGAACGAAACCATGTTTCAAATGCAACTGCAAAAAATAAAGGCGGCAACACAAAACCGTGTAATAGATAAAATCAAATGGCCGGTTTGTGACCCACGATGAATAACGATCGACAATAGTAATTAAGTGAGAAAGTAAGTAAGCAGTTTATAGAGTACATTGAGATGCAGATGCTTACAACGAAATAATATTCAAAAAAAACGAAAACAAATGCAAACGATGAAAAATAGCGAACATAAATCGAATAAATTCATTTTGCTTGCAAGCTTAACGTTTAGCACGCTAAAACATTTGCAAAGTGTTCTGCGAGTTTTTTTGATAACAAGAACTACATCACGTCTTTTCGTGCTAATGTGGCGTAAGGAAAACACTGTGTTATGTATCAATTGAGCCAATAATATGATGCGATAAATAATGTGCACTAAACCGAAAGCTACCAGTTTTATCTAGCACATAAACTAATCGGACTTAAAACTAAACCTGATTTTAACGGAAATAAAACAAGAGTTTCAAGTTCTGTTGTGTAAAAATAATTAAAAATCTAGAAATAAGCACTTATGAAAATGATAGAAGCTTGAAATCAGAAAACTAAAAAAAGAAAAAAGGTAAATAACAATAGTTGAAAAAATACACCGTGTCCGGAGGAAATGACCCACCGCACAGGAAATACTGTAGGCCACATTTTCGGATACGGTACAAAAAATGAAACGAAAACTGAAACAATAAAACGCAAGCAAAAAAAACAAGTACAGATATCCGTAAAATTAATCCAAGGGGTGCCAAATATCTATGAAAGATAGAATTCGAAAAAGAATATATATTATAAAGAATAGAATAGCAGACGCACGTTGAAGGCTTTGAGTCTGTCGGGGTCGACTCCTGACGACTGAAGTTTAGCGTCATCATCGTCATCGTCGTCGTCATCATCTAAGTCATCTCTGACGTCACTCGCACTCGTCTCTGCACTCTTCGTCGCCACGCTCTGAATATGACAACAAGCACACCGTAGTTGTAGCAGCAAATTAAAAGGTCGTGTTACAGCTCTTTATAGGAATTAACCCATCGCAGAGCTACAAAGCGTCACCTGCCGTATGGGATCACACAGTGTTACCTGCCACCAGACACAGATGAACGCGCCCCGCCTAAACCCCAGCCAGATAGTTTGGTACACGATTTTACTACCCCAGAGGGATGAAAGGCTGAGTTGACCTAGGCGGCGGGTTACATACCGAGATGGTTTGCCTGCCCGGAGGCTGTCACCCATCCAAGTACTAACCCGACCCAGCGTAGAGTAACTTCATTCATCGGACGAAACGCGTCACCATTACGCCACGCCACCAGATTAAAAAGGCGCGTACATAGCGACGTAACTGAACTGAATCGAACTGACCAATAGGTGAATGCATTCAGTTCAATTCAGTTACTTCGCTGTGTCCGAGTTCTAGTAGTAATTGTCGTCGTTGCTGTTGTTGCTGCAGCTGTAGCTGTTGTTAGCCTAATAAACAAGAGGGTGCGGCCGTTGAGGGGCCGCCCGCTATGGGGCCGTCCTTGCAGTTGAGTACGTGCGTGCTCTTTCGGGACTTTCTACGTCTGTGCAAGGCGGCAAGCGATCCTTACGCCTCCTGCCAAATATCAAGTTGATCGGTCAACAGGCGGCGAAGTTATAAGGATTTTTCGCCAACAACGCAATTAGTCGCCGTGACCTTGACCTCTGACCCCTTGACCTTGAAATTGGTCCACGGGGTGCTGGTGTCCCAGGGACCCTTCCTACCAAGTTTGGTATTCGTAGGCCTGTTCGTTTTCCCTCTAGGTGGAGGCACGCTGGCTTTCGGGTACGGTCGGCCCACCCCAGCAACAGCTGGGATTCTTGAAATTGGTCCACGGGCTCGTGTCCCAGGGACCCTTCCTACCAAGTTTGGTCTTTTTAGGCCTTTTCGCTTTTTCTCTAGGTGGAGGCACGGGACGGACAGACGGACAGCATCGATACATAATGGGGCCTCCTTCTAGGAAGGACGACCCCATAATAAAAGTACAGAGAGAGATAGCAAAACCCTCGCCACTAAACTGACACAGCAGCCATTAGATAATAGCTGTTATAGATTCACTATCGCCAAAGACGCAAAATTGCTAAAATTATCAAGAACTGATTCTATGTTGGAGTGGAGTAAAAATTATAAAACGAATTAAACTTGTCACAGTCTGCAATTACCTCAATCGAGAGACTGACTGTCTCTGACCTCCGACTGATCATGTATTCGTCTTCTCTGTCTGTTTCTCTGTCTTCCGCAGAATTACTTAAAATGTTACCAACCAACCGATTTTTGGGAATTTTTCCCGAGCGTGGCTTAAAGGACAGACGTTGGTGAGATGTTTTCTCCTGTTACCTCATGACTATCGCCGCTGGCTCGTCGTTTTCTGCCGTGCGGCCACGAGTGAACCGGTAGCCTCGGAGCAGCAGCAGCAGCAGCATTTTTGCTGTTGTCCTCATCTGCAGCGGCGGCGGAGTTCATGGCCAGAGGCAGCAGTTTCGGCGCAGTGGCAGACGCCCCCGCAGGTGAACTGGCGTCAGTCGCTCCTCGCTCGCCCGGCCCCGGTGACGCGATGGACGACGGTGCTAGACTGGGATGCTGGATGTCGACAGCATCGTCGCAGAGCGGCGCTGAAGTGTAGGTAAGCGGCAAACCTCCTGGAGATAGCGACTGCTGCTGGCGGCGAGACGTCATTTCTGCTGCTACAAACATGCAGATACCACTGCCATACTGCTGTTATGGCGATGACACACTGGACAGTTTTCTGGCGCTCGCCGTGCGCTCGTTGAGCCGGCTTCGTAAATGTTTGGCCGGCGCCAGAAACCGGTACTGTCAACTGGCGCCAAATAACTGTCCAGTGTGTCATCACCATTAGGTCCAGATTCCACTTGCTTCGATCTGTTGTTGCACGTCTGTTGTACAACATGCTGTAGCCTACAAAAAGTCTACGACCAGCGCCGTCGTGGCTAAAAAAGGACGCGGGTCAAGAAGTTGCTATCTGACAACAAACGATGCGAATTTCTGACAGCGAAGATTTTGGGTGCTCAAATTTGCCCCCAAATTTAACAAAGTGTGGTTCTCAGCCTAAAAAATTGCATTTTTTGACCAGATATATCTGACAAGTACAAGATTTTTTTGACATATTACCCGACTCCATCACCACGTTGGCTTCGGTTGGCTGTACCATACTTCAGAAACCAGCCGTCTGTTAGATCGTGTCCGTATGCGTGCATACTCCATTGTTGCAGTATCCAGCAGCAGTGTGGTTATTACCATTCAGATCCAAATCCAGAAAGTGCTGCGTCTGCGTGAAACACTGGGGATGACAAACTGTTTTTTGCACAATCACATAGCCTACACGGGGATTAAGATACGGCGGCGGAGAGGCAAGGAACTAAGCTCGGCTCAGCTTCCCCCCGGGCGCACGGGGACAAACGAACAGGTGGAGACAGTCGACACTAGAGATGTGCGGGAACATAGTTTTCGTATCAAATCCCTCCCATTTCAATGATTTTATTCTATTCCAGTTTTTTCCCATTTTCGTCTAAAACTTAAATTTGATTTCAATTTTTTCCCATCGAGCAATTTCCAATTCTCGTCTAGTCCCATTCTAATTCTCGTTTGGCAGCTTAACCAAGACATTTGGGTGTTTATGACAAAATGTTTTCCTCGGGCTGCATCCCTGTGCTGACCCTCAATGGACAACTAATTTTTATTTGTCATCCACAGAACTTAGTAAGTTGTAATGATCGTATCGACGTAGGTAATGCGACAACGCTAACGCAAGCACTGCTACAAGTGCTTGCCAATTACGGTACGCAGTGGTTTTCTTCCACTCCAACGTCTTTATTCCCACAATCCCGTGCGTCTTATTCCCATCCCATTCCCATTTTACGGCTGACCGTATTCCCCCTTTCTTTAAAATTTTATGGATGATGAGACCCACGGGATCGCGTTTTTTCTATTTTCCATGCACATCTCTAGTCGACACCTCAGAGGGGCGTCTCGTCTCGGCCAGAAGGCGACCTTTTTCATCGATCGACAGGTGTCACTCAGCCGTGTGTGCCCAGGTGACCGACGCACCAACAGCAGCGCCTGTATTTGTAGGCGTACAGACAGATCCCTACCTACGACAAAACCCTCCAGAGGCTTATAGCCAAATCCCACTGCGATAAAACCCGTAGAACTTCTCTGTCATAAGACTTACCTTATACCCCGTTTACACGATCGAGAAACATCGAGCAAATATGAAGCATGCATAAAGCATAGCAAACATCGAGCAGACATCAAGCAAACGTCGAGCAAACGTCAAGCAGACATCTAGCAAGCATCGAGCAAACATCAAGCAAACGTCGAGCAAATATCATGCTGGCTCGTCCAGCTAACATATAGCCAAATCGTCGAGCCAGCTCGTCGAGCCAGCTTGGTCGTGTAAACGGACTATTACTTCATGCTAAATTGTTGTAAAAAATATTTTGATCGACCGTACTAACGGTCGCATTTTGGTACACGGTTTTTTTCAGTCTGTTGTCTGTCTGGGACAGTTGTATTGTAGCCAAACGGTACGTTTTATTAGCAAAAAGTTTTCTGTCTGAAGAACTAAATACGGTTTTCTGACCACTGCCCCGTGGTACCTTAACTATGTAGCTATCGGCAGCGTTTTGGCTGCAAATTGCAATGAAAGTTGCCTCCTGCGTAGGCTATGTGTTCACGAACACAGCTACTAATTTATTGTAATCGCGTGATGAAGGTATGATTAATTCAGGTTATTTCTTGATATTAATCATACGGTGTTTCATAAAAAGGCACCCTTTTTCTTTCTTTCTTAATTCACTCAAATGATGATCAATTGACACGAAATTTTTACCAGATGCAGAATAAAAAATAATTCGGAATATTTTGACATAATATGGCTGTTAGTTAAATATTCTTTGCTAGTTGTGATATAATGCTGACGTCATAATGTGCCGCGAGTACAAACCTGCTTGTCGTAATCGGTGCTGACAGTAAATCGCTGAATAGCTGCCCTTCTTCGATGGTGAACTTTATCTGGTTCAATGATGACAAACTATTGAAGTTTTACCATTGCAACCACAATAAATGCCCAAAACACCACTTTTACACACTTGTAGGGATAGCTTGACTTTTAGACCTTCAAGCAAGACAGTGCACTAGCACACACCGCTTGCGAGATGGTTGAGTTTTTGGAGTGCAGAATACTAGATTTTATGCCTCCATGTTGCTAAGTGCTGACACGTTAAACATTTTTCATCAGTAAACCAGATAAAGTTCACCATCGAAGCAGAGTAGCAACTGTCAGCACCGGTTGCGACAAGCAGTTTTATGGTCATGGCACATTATCGTCGGCTCAAAGCAAAAGTGTCGTATCTGCAAGCAAAAAACCATGCAGATACCACATGTGTCAAAATATTTGATTTAGAATTTTTAAGCTACATCTGGTGAAAAATTTTGTAAGATTTAATTAGTAGGTTTTGTTGCAAAACGGCTCTGTCGCAACGAGATTTTGCCGTAAGCTGGTTTTCTCGGAGGACAGGTTGTCGTGGGGGTTACTTGTCGCACACTCGTATTAGCAAGGTGTCGACATCTTGGCGTTGATATACGCCTATACCTGTATCTATCGCGATGATGACAGCCATCACGCGCGCACCCGTGCACTAGGCCTACAGCAGCAGCAGCAGCAGCCCTCAGCGCGCCGCATCATTTTGCCAGCTAGGAACGCGACAAACAAATTGCTGATGAAGAAATCTGTAGGCCTACTGTGTGCCGATGTGTTATCAAACGTTTTCCCGTTCTTCTCCATATGACTTAGAAATCTGTCCACTTAGTTACTGAACGCGTCATTCGACTTGCACTATAGTGCGATTTTTTTCCAGAAAAAAGTTTATTTACATAAGCGATAAATAGTCTTTTTTTATCTTCTCGCAAGAGTTCGCGTAAAAAAAGTACTTGCGCTCCTGGTCTCGTACAACTTTCAAAAAAAACAATGTGAATTGTTTTAATTATTTTTCCCTTATCTCCTGGCGCCAAGTGAACCATGTGCGAAAGCTCTAATTTTTGCGTTACTCCAAAACGCAAAAAATGTCGCAGTCGAACCGCTAAGCTTTCCCCAGTGCTTTCAAACGTTTCTGAAGAGCCAAATTATCAAACATTTTCTGCAATGTGCAGTGAACCTAAACAGTCGGCTTATAGTATTAATCAGTCTATGCGCCTTTGATTTGCTCGCGACAGATGGCGCTATATAATTGTATTTCGATTGATTAATTGACTGAATGACTAGATGATTGATTGCGTAAATAAGTAAGTAAGTAAAACGTGAGCTCATATTACGCGTCAACGCCAGAAAACCACCTAATGCACTCCTTACATTAATACATGTCTCCTTGGCACTGACAAAGACATTATTGTAGGCCTACACTATTCTACTGCAAGAAAGCACAACGTCAGCGTAAACTTAGTCTGTAAACTGATGATTGCATAAAGGCAGAACGAAGATGATGTCTTGAGGCAGTCGGCAGTTGAGTATGAATATGGATTTCGACAACATTACCACTACTTTTTCTATTTTGATTATTGTACGTCATCTTCGTAGCGGTCTGACTACGATTGCAACAAAGCAGCATTGCGTTGTGCCAGTAAGTAAGTAAGTAAATTTGTATAGCGCATAATGTCAGCGGAAAAAAATCGCTGAATCCTGGGTGGAATGCGCACTAAATGGTCTAAAAGCTAGTATGTAAAAAATGTTTTCAGATGGCGACGAAAATAAAATATGGGAGGGAAATATGTGACTTTTTAAAGGGGAGGGGGTATTCCAGACGGAGGGAGCCGTTACAGCAAAGCTACGGGAACTGAAACGGGTACGGACACGAGGGACACGAAGCAAATTAGGCCTAGATGTTAGCAAATTAACAAAACATTGTATCATGTTGTGACAAATTCTTTATGAAAGTATTCAAATAAGCCTGCCGTGCAAATATCTGGAACCTACAAAGTATTTAAATACTATTTATATATCCAAATATACCCTACAACTAAAAAGATCCCTGGCCGATCCCACATACTGACGGTGCACTGGCCCAGTGCAGTTGGCGGTTCGACTACTTGGCGGCAAAACAACGAAATGCTCTCGTCTGCGATGACCGCACGCATCAGGTGCGCCGCCGAGTAACCATGGCAACACGGACGGCAAGTTGGGATGAGGCGTCTCTGCTGCTTCCGCATCTTGCCCGTCCACCGGCGGGCGAGCTGGCGACATTCGAGCCAGTCGCTGCTTCTAGCGATTGTGTGACGATCTCTGTTGTACTGCAATATGCAGCCCCTAGTACTCCGATCAACGGTACATGGTGAGAAAGAAGGTAGCCGTTGCGCCAGCTGATACATGGAGAAAACACAGCAGTGAATCGCGACTGGACGAATAACGTGCGGTGAGCAATAAGCTTCATGGTGGATATAAGTACAGTAAGTAAGTAAGTAAGCAAAGTGTAAATTTATATAGCAGATACTAAAAAATTCTAATGCGATTAATAGGCTACATTTTTGTCGTCAATATTTTGCAAAAATGTATGCCTTCAGCTGACGTTTGAAATTGTCGAAATGATTTTGCCTCAATGTAACTGGAACCACATCAGGCTACTGTAGTAAAATACTGCCAGTTTTTGTTGTTGTTTTGTGTATGCTCAATGATCAATCATTGATGGGCTACTTCAGTTGCAATCCACAATAACCTATTCGCACCAAGTACGACACAGAATGTATTCAACGTAACGCAGGAGACATGAAAGAAGTGTAAGAATCGTCTCACACTCTTCTAGCAGGCTAGGGATGGGGGCACCTCGGGCGGGGGAGGGTGGACAACACACCTGTATTGATCGTGGTGTGTGGTCCCGCTAGGCAGCAAGCAAGCGTCGTGACGACTATGTGACTTCGTCGGGCGCTCAGGCTTTGCACGTCAGCTGTGACGCTATGGAAACTAATTAACTTTCTTATTAACAAAAACTGTCATTTAATGTTTAAGCCACTTTTTAGACTGCAGAGTCACAAAGCGCCGGAACTGTCACTACTTCAGTTATTATAAATAACTACGTAAATAATATATAGCTGCGAACAAAAGTGCAAAAGACAGCGGTAGCTGGAAGAAAAGTTTGTCATAAACTTTTAATAAGCTTACGGCAAAAAAATTTTTAAAAATCATCAAAGTCTAGAAAACATAAAAAGCAAAATGACAAGAGACTTATTTATAATTTAGGAAAACAAAAGCAGGGCTTGGAGAAAAGCAAACGTAGGCCCCTACTCTGGGGCAAGATCGGCTGACAGGAAAGAAATAGTATCTAGACGAGGACCTGGTGATTGTAACTGTCAGATGTAATTTCGTGCAGAGGCGCAAAAAATTCGTAACCCAAATTGACAGCTGCTGTCCAACGACTTAAACTAAGTTCCATAACGTCACAGTATTCCAGTATGTTATGTCCCCAATACGTCACTACACAGCTGCCTCTGAAACACGGAGGCAGATAACGCATCGATGCACGTGTGCCCCTGCTTTGGTCAGCGGCAAGCTAGGAGTACTAATTACTCGCGCACTCGCCAGGAGGCGCGGGCGCACACCAGCGACAACGCATCTTGAATGTCATTATTTCACGAGATATAGGCCCCACTCTTCGAATTATTCTGCTTCTTCATCAGCACTAACCTGCTGCTACAGCTGAAGAAAGCGCATAGTCTTGGGGCTTGGAATACCTTTCCCTGGACGTTCGCAGGTGTACTCCCAACAGCGGCGTCGTGTGTTAAATAAAAAGTAGTCGGAGCAGAGCAGAAGAACGATGCAGTTCTCCGAGAGACACTGCAAATTTCCGACAGACAGTTGCACATTTGCAAACGAAAAGATTATTGGTGTTACTTGTTATTTTACTACAATGTTAATTTCACAGTTTCTAGACTACATTTGTCAACAGGCACATGTTAAATTGAGTGCAGTGTAGTGTAGTTGAGTTTATATTCAGTGTTTGCTTCTATCTGTGTATTCTTGTAGTGTTATAAATTTGTATTGCTCATAGCAGTGTTTGATGCACGTTTGATGCGTCTCATTAAACCAGTCATTCATTCATTCATTCATTTAAAAATTTCAATTGTGTTTCCGAATTTTTCCAAAATGAGTTTTGACCCCAAATTTGGCATTTTTTGACAAAAAAAATTTCGTCAGGAAAAAGATTCTCGGACAATCTTTCGACAGCCAAACAGTAACACACAGTAATTTATCAAGTAATTCATCAGCGCTCAGATTGCATAGATTGCATCGTCGTTTTCCTTTATTACGGATGCTTCACCCTTGGGCCAATTGTGATAACAGTAGGCCTATTAGCAGTGCAAGCTGAGCGTGGTTTAACGTTAAGTAATGGTTAAAATGGTATTAGCTTTTCGTAAGAAACCTATCTCAGTGCTACGGAGCGTCACCTGCCATACGCGATCACACAGTGTTATCTGCCATCTGACACAGGGAACGCGCCCGCCTTAACTAGAACCAGAACGGCTTTATTTACCTACCCAAGACTGATAAACATTGACCTTGATGCTAGTCAGATGGTTTGCCTGTCCGCAGACAGTCACCCATCCAAGTATTAACCACTCGATAGCGGCCAGACAGGTTGTCGAACCCACGACCTCTCGATCGCAAGTCTAACATCATAACTGTACAGTAGCATCGTGATAGGGTAAGGCGAGCAGGGAAATTTCCTCCTTAGAATTTGGGCTGTCGGTTCTGCAAACGCAAAATTTGGGGCTGAAACCCTTATTGTTAAGAATTAAGAGACAAAATGAATTTTTGGACACCCATAATCTCCTCAGTTGAAAATTTGCAGCCAACTGTCGTAAAACTCCCCTGCAACTTTCTGACACTCATCGTCGTACTTTATCTAACGCACGATGCCGCTGTAACGGCCACAGTATACCTGAGTGTTTGATGACGTCATCGGCTGCAGGTGCGTGCTCGTCCGTCAACTCGACGTCTGTGGCGGTAGCATCACTGTCACAGCTGCCACTCAGCCGGCGCCCTTCCATCACCCTCCCGCCGTCCACTGCGTAATAATAGCACACTTCAGCGAAAACACTTCCCTGCCCACTGTATCGGAGAATTTCTCTAGTGGTGCAGCGCTAAAAGGAGTGTACAGTGCGACAGAATTGAAGTGAAATAAAACGAAGCGAAGCTACATAAAATGAACTGAAATGCATGCACTGAAATACAAGCCAAAGCGCGCGGCTTTTATTTCAGTTTATTTTGTTACATTACTGTCGCTTTAAACACATCTTTACAATTTTGCTTGCGGCAGTTTACACGGACTGAAGGTCGTATTCTTGCTATTCAGTTTTTTTAAATCCCTAGAATGATAGAATAAAAAGTTAAAAAAATAATATGACAATATACACGCTGTAGTATGAAAACAATTACTGAGGGCCTACAAAGTCGCGCAAATTATCGACTTTTCCGCTGAACCGAAATTAATATTAAGGATATGACAACACTTACCGATATGCTTTTTATCGTTCTTCGGCTATGCTGCTATCAGATAGAATAATACCGGAATGCACTGAAAGCAAGAGCGCAGTGAATGAAAATCGAGTTCGTGCTAATTACCGTCGTGTGTGGTCGTCAGCGTGCTGCTGCGTCCTTCCTCGATGAGTTCTGTCATTGCTGTGCGGGCGGCGGTTCGAGTGCACTGCACGGCTGAAGCAAGGACTACAGGTGACCTATTACGTAGGCTCATAGAAGGCGAGTATAGGCACTGCAGCTAGTCGTGGCGGGTCTCCAGGCTCAGCAGCTGCTCTCCGCATCTCAGCGCCACTCGACGCGACGCGAAGCCACTCCACCTAGGCAGCGGAGTGATGTTTTTGTCGCCGAAATTTCAGCGGCGGACGACAAGCTTACGTATAGATGAGGAGACGGAAATAACAATGGCGACTGTATGCAAACGATGTTATTGTTGAAAATCACGACTAGCCACAGGCGCTTTGTTGGCGATCATGCTGCAAGCTATGCACCGGAAAAATCGAATGCATAAAATTCATATCATTTGCGGCAAAAATTTAGTTATGGAAAGGTAATTTTCAAAGGATGGCCATAGGCTGGCGAAAGTTATAGTCTTTCAACGCTTGGATTATCTTTTGTCGTTTATAATAATCATCCAGCAATAGCTTATAGGTTTACTGCACGAACAAGAATTAATGTTATTAAAAATTTTCGTGGAAAAAGCATAAGCTATAACAATAAAATGCGAAGTCCCAGTAGTAACGTTTTTTCTAGAAGATGAATTTTTCGTTTGAAACACAGCAGTAGAAAACCAACCTTGCGTAACACGACCGAGACTTAATTTAAGACGACGACATGTAAGGCTAAAGCGCCGAACATTGAGCAAGCAGGCAAACATAGGCTTATAGACTGTCGGGCATGCTGTTGAAGTCCACTGGTGAAGTCCACGGGCAAGCTCGCAGTTCTTTAGCTCAAACAGCCGTCAACAACATGGGAAGTGTTTAGCCTCAGGCCTATAACAATACCTCACATTGTGTTATTCAGTAACTTCACTTCCGTGATAGAGTGGCAGTCTATAAGCACTAGCTCCCTGTTGTATTAGCTCACTTGCATTTTCTGTGTTGTTCATGCGGGTGGCTATACCTTCCCGGTTGTGCTTAGTTAAAAAATGGAGTCTTTATTTGTCTTCATAGCACTTTTAGCAGTAGGCCTAACATCTACGGCCATTTCGGCTATCGTCTGTCCACAGATGTGTACCTGCCAGCAACCAAACGACGGGTCTTTAGTGATAGACTGTGGAGGACGAAAGACGAATGCCTGTCTTTTATATGACGCAGTGGACCTTCTATTGTCAGAGGTCAAGCTCGGAGAGCGGCTTACATCTTTGCAGATTAGCAACACGTCGCTTAGACAGGCACCACTGTCCGTGTGTCGACTGTCAAAGTTAACTTCGCTGAATCTGGATCGCAATCGACTCGTCCGACTGCCAAACAATTGCTTTAACAACATGACGCAGTTACAGGTACTGAGCGCTGCTTTTAATATCATCTCTCAGCTTCAGGACGGACTTTTTGACGGCCTCAACTTTTTGAAAAACCTAAACTTCTTGAATAACCACATTTCTTCTATCGGTTTTCACGTTTTCTCTAATCCTAACGACCTTGTTAATTTAGCAGCGATCAATTTAGATAATAATCGGCTGCAGTCGCTTGAACCGTGGCCGTACATACGAGGTTTAACCGGGCCGCCAGCGGTCGTAATCACTATTGCGAAAAATCGAATATCAACGTTCACGAATAAAATCGGCTGGCAATTCCAGTGTGCACAGCGAAGCTATGCAAAAGTGTTTATCACCTGGAACTACATTCAGCACATTAGTGATATTTTCACTGGGTGGAATGTATTACCCTCGCGGTCAGCGGCGGTTCAACTTCTCTGCCTGTTGCATCACAGCAAGTTTACTGGTAACGTGCGTGACTTTTTTATCGACTTCTCGCATAGTCGAAATTATCACTGCGATTGCCGAGACTTCGAATACTATAAATTTCATCTTACCATCTTGTCTCGTCTTCGCTGTAGCGAGCCTTCCGGCATTGTGAAGCAATCTGCCTTGAGTGTGCCTCTGATAGACATAGTGTGCGAGTTGTGGGATCGTTGTCCGTCTGGATGTCGATGCGTCTATCGTCCAGCAAACGCCACGCTTCACGTCAACTGTGCCGCCGCCAACTTGTCAGCACTTCCATTCGATTTGCCTCCACTTCCAAAGAGCTATGACAGATATAAGCTAGACTTTTCCGAGAACAAACTTCTCCGACGCTTGGACTACCGATCGTACTTCGTCAACACTTCCGTTCTGGATGTTAGCAGCTGTGCGGTAGATCATGTTGACTTGAGCGCGTGGCGAGAGCTCGCCAGAAT
>Ga0056128_1000744_pt1 | contig 32044 bp, 17 predicted proteins | sample WorMetLIZISLAND2_FD_71113 | JGI IMG/M metagenome (GOLD analysis project Ga0056128, IMG submission 71113) | Marine gutless worms symbiont microbial communities from Max Planck institute for Marine Microbiology, Germany - Olavius geniculatus... ...
GTGTAGAATCTTCGCCCATCAGCGCAACTGGCTGGGGTGTCCAGACCCCCTGTGCTGTCCGTTGGCGTAAAAACGTAAAAGATCCAATGATAATTTTTGGGCCATTGGCGACTGCCTCGTAAAGTATTTTTGGTTTCGAGTGAAATAAAAAAAATGCTAAATAATATTATCTAATACGACAAAAATTAAAAAATTTTTTTGCCTGCTGCTTTGTCGTCATCGCTTCAGGACATCGGTCCCCAGACATTCGAAAAATTTCACTTTGCCTACGCCATTGGACTCATGGATCATTGCGTGTCATGGGTTCCGTGAGTGATTGTGACACTTATGTAGGGTTCCGCTGCAGCAAAAAGGTTGAAAAACACTGGCCTACAGCATAGTTGTAGCGCATCAAAAAGTGAACAAATGACGCACGTATTTCTGTCTGTCTGTCTGACCTGGCTGAACGTAATGGGTGCACCTCGGGTGATGTACTCGGCAAACTTGCACGCAAACATCCCACAATCAGACCCATTCATCTGCTGAGGAATATCCTGAACAAAACATCACTCAAATATAATATAAATACAATAGAATATGTAAACTCGTGTACGAATTTGACAATAACTGACTGCAGTTTAATGAAATATTGGAACTTTTGCTTCACGGAATTTAGTATAATTAACATAAATTTATGTATGTGTGTTAATTTTTTTAACGCACATTAATTTATTAACGCATCAATGTGTTAATTAATGCGATAATTTGATAGCTCTAAAAAAATACCAAGTGACCATGCTGAAAAGAACATTTTGCTTCCGCGGGCAGTAATGACTTCTGAAATATATTGCTCACATATGACTCAGAATAAAGTGAGGAGGCTACACATAAAAAACAGAAATACTCTTGCCAGAATAAAGTGAGTGGATGGCTGAAAAAAATTTACCTTCACTGCGAAGAACTTCCAACCATCAAAGTTCATGGTCATCTGGTGTCTGGCCTGGCACTCACGACCCAGGTAGTCCCTAACAAACGAACAATAAATAACAAACACACGACAATAATGAAACAAGAAGCCCAGCTGTCGCTAGGATAGCCGACCGTACTGGTTGTCAGTACCTTCAAGATCATCCAAGACCAATGATTTCAATGTCATGTGAAAGCCAATATGAGGCTTCCTATTAATGACCAATAGCAACCTCGGCCCTATCTTGCACCGTTTAGCGACAATAGCGTGTACCAACCTTCAAGGTCATCTAAGGTCAATATTTTCATGTAATCTGAAAGGGCATATGCCACTTCCTATTAGAGATTAATATTAACCCTAGCCACATCTCTCACCATTTACGAGATACAGCCACTTATAGCTTGAAACTTTCCATTAAAAACTGCGACCAAACGGCTGCAGATGGAAACATAGTTACTACTGACAACATATAGGAAGTCGCCAGTGCCCTATTCCACGGTAGCATCGCCGGCCCCCTATGACTTACCATTTCGCCACAATACTGCACAAGTAGCAACCATAGTGGATTATGTCCCTTCAAGGTCATCTGAGGTCAATGATTTTCTAGTCATTTAAAAGCCAATATGCAACTTCCTAATAGTGATCAATAGCAATTTAGGCCCCATCTCCCATCTAAATTTAGCCAGAATACATCTGTGATCTAGAGATAAGTGCTGCTCCATAGGCCTAATTGCTTGGGAGGAACTTAAAATCGATGTCACTGTTTAACTATATACGCCCACTGTGTGTACTGGTAAATCGGATCACTGCATTAATTTTAAGCTCAATTTTAAATTTTTTTAACCTAACCAGAAAAGTATGCAATTTCAGCAGCCCAGCGTCATGTTTTCCGCCACTGATGTAAACCGCAGTGCAATGTGATGGCAATCAACTTACGTCAGAGCACTGAGGCACGTATCGTTGCCTGAACCCATTGAATCATAGTAACGAATTTCCCGTCTCCGAAAGTCCACCACCTAATTAACAACACCTTCTTCTACACCATGAGCCATAAAATACATGACACTTTGCTCTTGCTCATATCATTGCCAATTATTGACCGATTTTTACAATTCTTTCATTCACTGCAATATCGGTGTCTTTTTTCATTCAGTAAAATGTTTGTTTGTTATTATCATTATACATTAATTTTTCAGTTACATTCACAAGGAAGTGCAGAGACACATTTACAGTATGGTGGGATACATAGTAATCGCATTATTGCAAATTTTCTGCAAAGTGTGCCAGCAAAAGTTTTGAAAATTGGTCGACAATTGGCGAAGAGATAAACAAAAGAAAAGTGGCACTTTTTGAAGACACATTTACAGTGTGGTGGGATACAGTAATCACATTATTGCAAATTTTCCGCAAAGTATGCCGGCAAAAGTTTTGAAAATTAGTCAATAATTGGCGAAGAGATAAGCAAAGGAAAAGGGCACTTTTGAAGCACCTTTTATATGCAACAAACATGGCCAACCAACCACACAGATAATTTTTTTGTGCCTCAAAATCTTGTATGAAACAGAAATACATTGCACAAATAACCAAAACAAGCAAATAAAAGAAAAACTGCATAAGAAAACATGTCAGACTCACTGGCAGTAATCATGGCATGTGGAAAATTAACGAACATAATTAAAAACTTTAAAAAATATCCAAAATTACCTAATAATGCACAAACTTTAATTGAATCTGTCCATCTACAAAGAATCCTATCCCAAAGCCAAGCCGACATCTTACAGGTTATGGACTGAAAAACAATAAATAGCACTGTTCTTTTTCTTTTCTGATTTCCAAGAATAATGCACAGAGGAAGGTGAGATTTGTGGGTCTAAATACCAACCAAAACATGCACTTGCTTCTGACTTACATAAAAAATGACGTACGACACCCCAGGGGCAGCATCAATCAGCGATTCCACCTTTTACCGGATACTTTGGTCATCATTACTACTGTTACTATTGTCATTATCTCTGCCAAAGTAAACGTAGTGAACTGGAGAAAGTTAAGTAATCACTTCGTCTGTCCGTCTGCATGTGTGTGCACCGCACAGTGACTCACAATGCATGACGTCATCATGATGTCATGTCATTTGTCATGACGTCATCACAATAGCAATGACGTCAGAAGATCACCAGCAGACTGTAGCTGTAGTAGAGGTAGTGGTAGGAATGTATAACTTCACTTGGCGAAGATATTCTAGTTAACCAAAAGGCGCTAGTAGAAGTGCATATCTCTGCCAAGTGAAGTAATTTAAACATTACTACTACTACTACTACTACTACTATTACTATGCAAAAATCACAAAGATATCTCTTGTACAAGATTAGTTATAACCCATTTTGTCCCAAATGTTGTTGCCATGGCAACAGTGGTCGTTCAAGAGTAGATACAAGGAAAATGGAGAGAGAAGAAAAGGGCCACTTCGCTACAGAGAAAAGGGAAGGACAATTAGCCGAATAGCAGTAAATGTCAGCACATTGCTGCTTGCTCTGTACAATGACGTTGCTATTATGACGTCACGCAGGCGCCGCTGCTGCATTATGAGTCATCATGTGCACAGACGGACAAAAATGCTCGATTACTTAATCTCCACCAATGTTCACTACGTTCGCCTTGGCAAAGATAATAAAAAAGTACGATAGTCAGAGCATCAGACATACCGCAAGACACCAATGCATGCCAAGATGGACGGGAACCAGGACGTAGTCATAAGTGAAGAGGTCCACCTGCTTAGTCCAACGTCGGACAGACTGGTGACCTCCGGACATCAGCTTAGGGTAGAAAAACGTATTGAAACTGTACACTTTGGGCATATCGTTCTCAACACCGCGCTCCATTAACAGATTCATGTAGAAGTTGATCACCTGAATACAACGTGCAATAACAAATCGTGCTGTGTTTGGCAGTGCTCGTAATTACGGTTATGTATCAATTTGCAACTGGTAAGCACGAGTAGAATGCGTTCGGTAATAGAACCTACAATCCCACATACTGAAAGTAGGCCCAATAGCTTTACGGATGCCTTATTGCCCTGTGCGTACCATATGGAATGCATGCATCGATGCACTAAATGTTACAATCAGAGGTCCGGTTGAGGACAATGCATTTAACAAACGTTTGCAATGTTTCCATCAATCCACCATCTTTTACCACAAAATAACAGTCAAATGGATCAATTGATCTGCTGCAGCCACCATTGCAAAAATCAAGGTTGCAAAGTTGGAATTATCATCATGCAGTGTTGAAAGTGAGAGGTTTCCAACTTGTAAATAAGAGTAGGAAGATGAACTGAACAGTGAACATAATTTCCAACTCGGAAATTCGTACGTACGGTATTTACGACCACTACTAAATGCAGCATTAGCCTTGCACAAAATTGCAATCTATCGTTATGTCTTCTGGAGTAAAAGCAGGACTGCACAGGGCTGCAGTCTAATGATCCACAAGAGGAAATAGCAGTGAAGCACACAGTTATGAAACACAAAGAAGCTAGGCCAAATATCTGGCTCGAACATATTTGGACATTGTGTCCTACTCTAAGAATCAGTAGTTAAGTGATCTTTAATTGACCGTCATTCGCCAGATGGCACCATGAAGCAATACACGCTGTGCAATGCACTATACTGATGGCCGGCCAAACAACTCAACCTCTCCGCCCCCCTCCACCTTCCCCGTTAGGCTGCCCATGGAGGAAGGTGGAGGCAAGGAGGGGGCGCACGTACCTGAGGCCTAAGGACTCAAATGCTGTGATGGGGTCCACAACTATGCAGCACAAAAAATGTCCGAGAGGCATGACAGACAACAGAGAAACAATCTTTCCACGCATTATAGTAAGTCGACCTTGACTTTGTATCAGGTCATCCAGTATGCGACTGTGTACCACAAATTGACCTCTACATACACTCTCAATTTCATTCAAATTGGAAAACGCAAGACTGAATGTAAAAGTTAAAAGCTCAGATGAATTTCAGAAACCTCATCATTGAGCCAGTTGAGGCCAGAGAGTGTTGCGATATCCCGTCGTGTGATCTGTAGCCTAAATCCTTCCACCAGTACCTGGTCAGCTGGACCACCTCGGAGAGCTCTGTTCACTGCAGCTTCCTGTTCTTCAGTCAATTCTGTGCAACATTCAGCATTATCTCTATATTAGTACCAGGGTCCCTGCTCTTTTACTGACAAAAACATCCAGGACTTTTCCAGAACCCACATGAAAAATTTTCCAGAAGCTTTTTGTACATGACAAATGTTTAAATATAACAATATAATGTTCATACAAACACGGAGTCTGTCCAATGCACTTCGATAGTTTACAGTATATGTCCGTATAAATATAATCAGTGAGCTGTTTAGACCGGAGGAAAAAATCAAACAGTTTAATTTCAAATTGTACAGCAGCAATGACCCTTTCATCCTTCTCTATTATTTTAACTAAACAATAGACATTGTCAGTCACGAGACCATTTATATTTCACAAGGTAGCGTAGAAAAGCATTTACCGTGTGGTGGAAATATATAATAATCACATTATTGCAAATTGTCTGCAGAGTGTGCCAGTGAAAGAACTTTAAAAATTGGTCAATAATTGGCAAAGATATGGACAAAAGTAAAGTGGCACATTTTTTTAATGGCCCACGGTTTATTTACCTTTCATGCATGTGTTCTAACTCAAATAGAAGCGATAATAAAACGATACTAAAGAGACGATCGACAGAATGTGCACTATTTGGACACACTGCTTGAAAGACTATATACATTACATCAAATGTTATACGACAGACTGAAAAACAGCCAAGAAGTGGAATAAATTAACATAAGCAGCAATCTGAATTTCTGACACTGAAAATAATAACGCAATGCTTTTATTACTTGCGTGGTGTTAGAATTACTCAAACACCTTATATCATTAACGTGCAGAAAAACTGTACAGTTATTGCCGCAATGAGATGTATGAAAAGCCTGTACGAGCAATACACGGCTAACAGAGAAGAACAGAAGTACAACAAATACTGATATTTGAATAGTTGTGAATACAGATGAGCTATATAGATATTTATCGCTTATATGTGCTAACCTAGAAACAATTCACTGATAGAATGCAGGTATAGGCGCATAGCTGCCGAAATCCAGAAATCAAAATGCTTCTGTTCTATTCTATTCTACATCTTCCCCTCCCCATTCATAATTCTTCTCTCCCCTTTCTCGCCCTTTTTTTCTTCTCACCCCTTTTTGCAATTCGTCTCCTCTCAAAATCTAGCTAAAAGGTCTAGGGGAGTGCTGCCAGCAAGGCATTTTTATGCATACTAAGCTCCAGAACTATGCCTAACAAAAACAATTTTCCAACCCTCAAATGACTGAATACCTATTCCGTTTTCTACGTTTAGTAGACCATAATTTATTCCTTACTGACCACGACTGCCGTACAAAATTACATGTAACAGACAGAAACATGAAATTTGCGAGAAAAAACTCAGACGGGCGGAAAAGCGTGAGTTGCCTGAATATGTGTGGAGACTCGGAAGGGCTGAAAATGATGCAATAATACCTGGAAACTCAGCGAGTGCTTCCTCTTCCTCTTCCAGTTCAACCACCGACTCCTCCGACTCGGAATCTTCAAGGACAGTCAACGGAGTCTCGACCGGCACCGGCAACCGACGACTGATGCGAAGACCATTACGGATCTGCGCCACAAACACAAAAAGTCAGCAAACCAACCAAACTATTCAACTACATTGAACTACAGATAATATCACCATTTAGAGCAGATTTTCACACTGGTGTCATTTATGTAATTAGTTGCTATGCATACTGTCACTCCAAAGGTGCTAGCCACTTCCGACTGATGTGTAGGCTGTTACAGATATGTGACACAATAGCACAAGGCAAGCAAACCAACCACAAGAAACTAAATCTCAGTGAACTAAAGACAATACCACTATTTACAGCAGATTTTCACACTGGTTTCATTTATGCAGTACAGTGTGTCTCAAAAAACCTCACAAACATGTAGCTTGAAGAAGAATTAACAGATTTTAATAATTTTTGCTAAGAATATTCCTGAGACAACTAGCCATCAAATCATTATGTAGTTTCCCACCTCACCCAACGTCTGTTTCTGCACTACCTGGGGAAATCAGCACCAACGGAATATTGTAGTTTGACCTAAAGTGGTATTATTACTTAATTTAAATAATGCACAAAAACACATTTTGTTCACATTTTTGACACTTTGGCTGGCACTTTATGCAACTGTTTCATTTTCAACTGCCTGCAATAAAACTGATCAAAATGTTGGCACATTGTGCAAACACAGGCATGGAGATGATTTCTCCATTCATTGACAGCATGACAGTCAAAACTTGTAATCGACTGGCTCATGAGGGCCACAAATTAGGATAGACGGAATTTATGGACGTTTTTTCATCCACTTCAACGCGCATTTCATTTGGTCTACTTTCCCCAGGTAGTGCAGAAGCAGACATTGTGTGAGGTAAAAAACTGAATGATGGCAATTTGTGTCAGGAATATTCACACGAAAAAATATGAGAATGTGATGATTTTTGTTCAAGTTATAATCAAAAATGTCCGGGATGTTTTTTTTCTGAGACAGTGTGTAGTTGCTATCAACACTGTTAATCCACCGGCACGGCAATCTCCGGCTAATGTGTAGGCTGTTACGAATCTGTGCCGAATAAACATAATGGCACCGTAATGTGAGCATATATGTTAATATTAAATAAAACTGGAGAAAACTACGAATAATGTCACTATTTACAGTATGTTCCTGCACTACTTTGATTTATGTAATTAATCCACATGCATCAGCAATCTACAGCTAATGCACAAGCTGTTATCAATCTGCATCATTGTCAGAGAAACAACAGCAAACGTGCAATTATAATCCATCGTAAATGACGGCAAATTAGCATTTAAAATTATTCAGCAAGGTACAAATATTTGAGTAAAAACAGCAAAATAAAAAATTAACAACTAAAATTCACTGCAAACAACATCTTACTTCATATTAGAGACAAAAAATTTAAGATAAAACAATCAATGTTAAATTTACAGCAATGTACAGCTAAAGCAAAACTTACTCGGTTGACAAGCTGTTCTTCATTTTCCAATCTCTATAAAAAACAAAAACATTTTATTTTCAATTGCTAAATGCCGTATTAAGCTGCTTTAATGATGTCAAAACCTAATGAGTATGTCAAAACGTTATTAAAAATAATACAATAGAATCAAAGCATCCCAACTGTATTACATCACAATGGTGAAACATAAATGGAAATAGGTGCTTGTGTATATGTCTAAGTAAAACAGTGAAAACTTCACACAACAAGACAGTCAAGTAAACAACTGTTCAATGTGCCCTTCTGAATCTCTCGGAATTTTGCCAGACCCAGGGTTGCCTTCCTGGCTGCATATCAGCTCCGATTCACACTCGATATTCTGTGTTGTTTAGACAGTCCGCTTCCGTCCACTGCCAAACTTTCGAGAAATCAAGTTCGTCTTGTCAATTTTGTGCAGAAGATCTTTAACAGAACTGACTGCCCAATTCTTGTTAGAAAACTCTTTACAAATGCGTTTAGCACCCCATCTCTTTTGTTGGCGAACGAGTTGATCGACGCTTTATCCTCGTACGTTAAATGACGTTACACTGTTCACCCCATTGTGTTTCCTGTAGAGTTGGGTTGCTTTCATTTATTTTATCCCATTACAAAATTATTGAAAATATTTGCACAAAATTTGCACATGTTACTCAGAATTGATTACATTTTAACGTGCGTTATTCACTTTAAATGTACATTACTCTTGGAAGACATAATTAGCTGACATGTAAAGGAACGGTTTTTTTTATGGCCCACTGTGTACATTATACATCAATCAATCAATCACCTTCTCCTTGTAGAACCGGACTGCTGTTTCTTTCACTTTCATGTCACGGTGCCTTTCACTTGTCTCCTTCTCCCGGGTTCTACACCAAACATTTACAATTTACTACATAACAATTCAGTAGCAGTTCACTTCATAGTGCAATTTGCTGCCTTCCATTTCTGTTGGTATTAAAGGAAAAAGTACTGATCAGATACTGTTTAGGTCACAGCCAGTAAAAATGCATCCCAAGAAATTCAGAGATGATTTGTTGCAATCTGGGGCAAAAAAATTCAATACAGGAAAAAGCGGTGTAATTTGAATGAAATGCAACCGACTCATGATGTCATTAGTGTCTTATTGACATGTGGTTTATTAACAAGCATGATATATAAACTAAACAAAAAACCACACATAATAATTCTAAGAAAAAAACACTGTAAGTGCATGGTAGTCACAGGTAATTATGTTTCAATATACACAGCTAAACTGTACACAGCTAAAAATTCAGATTCATTACAAAAAGCAAAGCTATTTTTACGCAGGAAAGCAGCTACTGCTTTCAGCGTGACTTAGCCATCGCAATTCTGTCTGTCCGTCCGCCTGTCTGTCTGTCCGTCCGTCACACGGGTGGATCAGTCAAAAACGGTGCAAACTAGGATCACCAAATCTTCACCTTTGGCTGCCTGGAAGACTCTAGTTTCAGGAACCGTAAAGCTTTTCCATAAATTCAAAGGGGGTCACCCCGAACGAGGGCGCTAAATGAGAGGAGGGTGGGAAAAAAGTTGCGATTTTTAGCCAATAAGTCGCTGTATCTCAACAACAGTGCAAGATAGGGCCTAGGTTACAATTAATCACTAATAGTAAGTCGTATACTGGCTCTCAATTGCCACCGAATTCAATGACCTTGGATGACCTTCAACGCTAAAATAGGGGTTTTATAGATTTTTTGGCATGGACTAGCTGCGTACGAAATTTTCAGCACTGAACGTAGATTTCGATGGTCCAAGCCTCAATTTTCTAGGTTCAAGGAAACCTGCACGAGGGCATCAAACAGCGGTACCCCCGTAAAAGTCGCGACAAAATGGCTGGAGATAGACTGACAGTTTGCGAACAGGAACTGCTATAAGCTTTCGTGCATCTCGTGAGCATTAGCTCAAATTTCTTGTACAAATAAAAGATTCCTAAAAATGCTTGGATGCATAATGTGAGACAGACCAACATCAAATTCTAACAAACTGGTCCTTAAGCCATACCCCATGACTGCCATCGGTCAATAAAATTGAATCAAAATCTGTTCCTCATTTTTTCAGTAAGCAAGTGGCACACAAACAAATAGACAGATGCACATAGATAAAAACTCTAAATTTATCTTCTGTGCAGACACTGCAGAGGTGCTAAAATGTGACCTGTTGGTGTACCAGTCTGAGCAAACTGCCACCTGTAGAAATGTGTGGCAGTAATAGAAAAGCACGATGGTTAAACAAAATATAAAAGTACTAATAATATGATGCCATGCGGTATTCCGTGACAAAAACTGACAACGGAAACAATGGTCTACAGAACTGCGTAACTCACAAATCGATCAGGAAGTCATCTTGTGCATACTTTGACTGCTTGAGTGACTTCTCCCATTCACTGATCACCGGCGATCTACAGCAACAGAACTTATGTGAAAACAGTCTGAACCATTCAAATAGCAGCAGATAAAGTAGACATTATGCACGCTATGTTCACTTAGCTTTGTCTTGGTATATAACCAGCCAGCCAGATCAACTCAGCCTGGCCATCCTTTAACGGGTGAAGAATAAGCAGCAGTGAAAGCTGAGAAGTAGAATGTGCACACTGTACCGTGCACTTGCTACGCAAGGCTAATTGTCCTAAATGTCACCAATCATTTGATTAAGTTCACGAGCAAGTAAAACAACTGATCAAGATATACAGTACATCCAAGAAAATGGAAAAGTGAGTCTAAAGTAGCTGGCTGAATGCAATTAGATCACGCTCCAGATCACAAAACGCAAGACCTCTAGAGAGAGCTACGAACTATCAGACCAGCTACTGAGAAAGATCAACTGAAGATGTCAGCCTAGTGCTGACGTAATAAAAAGAGAAGTGTCTCTTACCTTACTGTGCAACACTAGCCTTGACATTATAAGCTAAAAGTTGGCCATCAGTTACTTATCGACTGGGAAATGTTTGCATCAGTTTAGATGCTCGCGTTAGAAGCTCATATGGGACAGACAAACCGACAAAATAATCTGTAATGCAGCCGATTGAATTAATACAACCACTTTGCATAATAAAACACATCATAAATGACTAACAAAAACATTCCGAAAACCCCGACTGATCTACATTATAACACCAAGCATTCTCCCATCTGACAGCCTAAAGGTGTGGATTTTCGATGAGCACGAAAACAATTCTGGCTGGACAAAACACGACAGCAAGTCCAACACCACATCTAGAAAAAAATAGCTGCTGAGCTCAACAAACTGTCAAATAACTAGATGGTAGTTACGACTCCATGGACTATTATTCCTCCACAAACATGTGACAACTACAAGGCCAAAAAGTGCATTTTGGGGCATATTTGACCCCAATGTGACCTTGACCATTGACCTTTTAACCCAAAAATTTGATGCCTTTATCCTTGCCCCAAAGTCCATTAGTGGTGCAAGTTTGGTCAAATTCCGTCAACAAACACCGAACATATCGTGCAACAATGTTTGTTTGGGACGCACGAACACCCTGGAAACATAATGCCTCTGGCCACTACTTTGGCGGAGATGTAAAAACATAAGAAATCAAGTAATCTGCATACCTCACCGAGCCGTGCTGCCAGCACCTGGCAGAACCGACACCATTGACAGTTGCAGCTGACATGAAAACACACATAGACAGGCCAACATGCATATGTCACGGCTCAAAAAAACAGGGACGCTTTTACATTCAAAACAGTTTCAACAAATGTGACCTTACATTGGTAACTTTTTAAAAGGTAAAGGTAAAAGTTGTCAATTTGTATAGCGCATCGTCGCGAACATGCCTCTAATGCGCTTTCGTCACTAACCAGAGACGCCTGCCGCACGGCCACCGTGTGCAGCCTGCACACACAGGCTGGTGCAGCGGCCGGCTAGGTAACCCCAGTCAGCTGTATCAAGGTCCCCACCTTCTGTAACCCATGTAATGGGTTACTACTCATTTAACCAACCCCAGAGAGATGGCAGGCTGAGTTGGCCTTGTTGGTTGACTGACAGTTGACACTTTACCCACAAAGAAGTCAAACGGCCATCCATCAGTCTAGCGCAGGATAGGAAAATGGTAGTATGCAGAATTAGCAATTACTAGTCATTTTTCTTGAGTCTTCAGAACCCGATATCAATAAATTTTAATATATGGAATCACTGAGTAGTTTTCAGTTTTAGACATAAATATGTACAACTACATGTATCTACCTGAACACTGCTGATGTACACTGATGTAATCTCAACCAGGTGCATAACATAATGAAAACAATGATAATTTGAGGACAGCTAAAAGCTTCAGCAAATCCCTTGTCATAATCTAAAACAAAAATTCATATAGTTTTACTGAAATGCACTAAGTGTTAATGCATTTAAAAAAACTAATGCTTTGACAGCTCTAATTTTAACTCATTTTTGTGATCCAGAAGTCCTGGGATTGAGACGCCGCTAATCCCAGGATTTGGGATTGGCGAAAAAAGTCGGGATTCAGGATCCCGGGATTGCAATTCCTAGTGCTGACTGTTAATTAGAGCCTGCCATCTGGCCGACTTGGGCTGTATAATAGCTTAAAGGTCCATGTACACCAAAATTGACGTATTTATTTTATCAATTTTCCTAAAGTTGCATAACGTTCTGATAATTTTGACAGTAATATCAGCACCCAGTGTTTTGTCAACATGGAGAAATTTACCTTGAAAATCGACGATCTACAAAAATCACATAGAAAACACACAGCCACATTGGCATGTAGGGGGCCCCGGTGAAGTCATCACGCTAGCCAATAAACATCATGAATATTAATGGCCTAGCCTAGACTGATGACGTTACCGGCTATGCCAATAATATTCATGATGTCTCTAGGCTAGGCTCACGACGTCACCGGGGGAAATGGTAAATAAGAATTTTTCGCCTAACGTAACGTATTGCCGCATTTCGTTTGAAACTGCACATTAATTTCGTATACTTATGAAGCTCAAATCAACATATTATATGTGTTCTAACGACACTGCATCTGCCGTCACAGGTTTTGACTCCGCAAAGACACCGGTAGAGGTTAGATGTCTAATTTAACCCCGGTAGAGGTTAGATGTCTAATTTAACCCCTTCGCTACCAAAGGCACCGGATACATCGGGCGCTGGAAACAAATCGCTCTACCTAGGCCGCCGGAATTATCTGGTGCTATCTGAAAGCCTAATCCCGAAACAGAATCCTGGGATTACAGATTTCTCAATCCCGGACCTCGGGAGAATTCAATCCCGGGATTGCAATCACCAGTCAGCACCTTTAACCAACTGGATCAGTATGCCAGCAGTCCTGATAACAGCCTGGCCTACTGTTATGCCAAACTTGCCAGAAATGGCGAGTAAACAGATGCACTGACAGAAACCTGCTTCGCGAGTGTGACGCGGGCTGTCATCGAGCTCTGACGTTAGATCAATGTGGGTGGAGCTATGAAGGTCAGTCGGGTCAATAGTACGACGCTGTGAAGAAATGCCCGGTTGATGTAACGAACGTCGAGCACTCACGCGGCTTGGCTCAACATCGCTGCAGTGTTCTAACGACACTGCATCTGCCGTCACAGGTTTTGACTCCGCAAAGACACCGGTAGATTTCTCCGACATTGCCGGCGTTCGATTAAACATGCCTGGTTCAGGCGAGGCTCTCCAGCTGTGCGGCACGTGGTTTGCTTCAGATAGTGGAAGATAACCGCGAGACAGCCTAACACATGCACACACCAGAAAATCAAGCAAACATAAACACACATAAACCCCCCAAAAAATCCAACACAAAGCATGCCAGCATCAATTTATCAACATCTGGCTTTCCTGGTTGCTAGCTCACATGTCTGAAGAACCCTGCCATAGAATAGCAGAAGCCGGCATCCGAAAACATTCCAAAGAAAAAAATTACACCCAGGGCTTGATGGCTCGTTATTGAACTTAAATTAGTACTACGATATAATTACAGTGTAGCTTGTGGCAGCTTTATTACTAACCCCAGACATGCTGTTAACCTGGCTCAGGATGCAATCACCTTTATACTACCATGAAAGTGGACTTTACAGCCAAGACAATCTGTCTGCCATCTTCAACTAACTTCATCAGAATCAGAAAACACAAAAAATTAACGTGTACCAGATGACACCTTAAAAAGTGAAACAAGCATACTATATGCAAATTAAGCTATCAAACAGTTTTGGAAATGATTAGCGATTACTTATTAGTAGTGATGATTCGATATATCAAAAATATTGATATATCATTTTTGATATCAATATATCGTATGGTATCGTTGAAAAAAATCGAATTCTTCGATAAATCGCGATATCTTTTATATGTCACGATATTGTCGATATATCGCGATATTTCATGCCAAAAGATTATATTTTTACTACTGCATTTAGCAAAATAACAAATAGAAATGGAGTAAACAACAAACTAACCAAAGCAAACTAACTATAGTGTCATAATTTAACTACACTTACGACAGTCTGTAGTTGATTTTTAAGTTCACCGACACATTCTAGTATCTACGTAAAGCAGACTGCCTTGCTGAACGTTCACATCTTGTTCTTGTACTTGTATAAGATTGACATACTTATCATTTTAAAAATATCGATATTGATATTGCAATATTTTCAAAATATCGTATCGATATCGTATTGAAATTGAATCTTGATATCGAATCATCACTACTTATTAGTCTCAATAATTACAGTAGGTTGAATGTTGCATTCATGTTGAATGCATGCGAACACAGTATTCAACATAATCTCTACTCATTGCTTAATCGAGGTATAGCATGTAGGCCTAAGTTCCACTTTCCTACGTGCCAGCTTGTAGAAAAAAAGAAACATAAAAACATGTACTTCAAAGCACTGGGTCCCGAATCGACAAAAGACGAAAGCAAAGAGGAGCTAGCATCCAGACGTTTCTTCAGAGGATCTGTGGACGTTTCATCCAGTAGAATTACAGAGTCGATGGATTCATTGCGGCTTCTTTGTGACGATCGGTCACGAAGGCTGTTTTCAACATCGTTTAACCTAAACCACAAACATAAAATTTGCTCATTATACATAATATTAATGAACAAAGAATATTAGAAGCTATTTCAAAAGATCAAACCGCTAGAATGGTATGCATAACAATGCCACTCCCCATTTTACTAATCTAATACTAACAACATTTCTAACAAATGGTAAAATAAAAGAAAAATCTGTGTCTACTACAGGAATGGAATAGTGCAATGAACTGTCACCAGGTTCCAAAGACTAGAATGAAAATTAAGCATTTAACACCATTTCAATCTATCCTAAAATTCTACTGTTTGACCGACCAACCAACCATGTTGTTACAGCCTACACTCATGATAATATGATTGAGGACATGAAAGTCTCAGTGAGTACATTTAACATCCCACCCAACACAGCATAGGTCATTTCGGGGACGGCCTTTTCAGGCAGAATGCACGCAAACACATAATAACAAAACAGTAAGTTTAAACTTCACAATAAATAAAGTTTAACCTTTACAGAAACACAAAACACAAAAATGAGGTTAACCTAAAATTGTAAGAACTCTATTATATGCATGCATATGTAATTAACATAATGGTAGTTCTAATAATCTTCCCAGTTATCCTCCAGACAGACATCGATGTGATAACGCTGTCTATTGGAGGACAGGGGGCAAGAGGACGTGAAAGCTATATCAAATAATTAACTACAGAGAATGATCTAAAAATACTTCTGTGAAACTAAACAGTAAACTGAGTATCAAAGAATATAAAAGTGAAAAACCTGTTTCGTCTTGGGTAGAAGCTGGCTGTAGATGGCCATGCAGCAGACCTAGGCCGTGAAGCATCTGACGACAACTGACTTATGAGTAGTTTATATTGCTCCTTCTCATCCAGCTTAATGCACTAAAACATGCGATATACAGACAATTGCAACCATTTGCTGGTGCAAGCAATAGATGGCTGCATACTGTGCTGTGGCATCATTAGCTCCAGCCAATCAGCTGCCACGGCTGAGTGAGTGAGTACGGTTTAACATCCCGCCTGACACAGTATCTGGTCATTTCGGGGATGGCCTTTGCAGGCAAAATTGCACATACACATAACCAAACAAAAAGTTTAACCTTTACATAAAGTTTAATCTTTATGAAACACCAAACATAAAAAACGACCTAGACCTAAGACTGTAAGAAATGCCGATTATAATTGTGCATATGTATTGATAATGGCAGTTCTAATAATTTTCTCTGTTATCCTCCAGACAGTTATCAATCTCATAATGCTGTCTATTGGAGGACAGGCTGAGATTGTAAAGAGCTTCTGAGTGTTCACATGTCTGACTCCTCTAAGCAGCCTGCTGCAACAAGTACCTTTACCTTTACCTTTGAAAACTGGGCAACCCTGTAAAAGGTAAAAAAGTAAAGGTGTCAATTTGTATAGCGCATCTTGCGTACAATGCCTCTAATGCACTTTTCGTCACTAACCCAAGCCGCCGGCCACACAGCCACTGTGTGCAGCCTGCAGACACAGGCTAACGCAGCGGCCGGCTAGGCAGCCCCAGTCAGTTGTACTAAGGTCACCACTTTCCGTAACCCATATAAATGAGTTATTGCTCATTTTACCGTCCCACGGAGGGTAAAAGGCTGAGTCGACCTAGCTGGCAGGCGTCGCACCGAAATGGTTTACCTGCCCACAGGCAGTCACTCATCGCAGTACTAACCGGGCCCGGCGTAGAGTAACTTCGTTTCAGCCGAAACGCGTTACCAACTACGCCACGCCACCAACTATAGTACATGTTCAATGAGCATCTCTGACAGTAACCTACAATTAAAACTACAGTAAGGAAAGGTCAGTGCTTAAAGTGCAAAAAGAAAACAAGTGTCGGAATGGGAACAGTTCGAGCATCAGCTGCACAAATCTAACAGTATGTATGTAGGATTTTATTCTTTAACAATCTCCAGACAGATGCGTTCATATGCTTTCCAGATGGCCAAGGAAGCGTTGGCATACCTTACTGGTCAATACTGTCCCATTACAACCACTAGGTAAGGTAAAAACCAGTTGCAATGGATGTACAGCACGTGTTACTTCAGTATTTTGACACTGATGGACAAAAACAGTGCGGGAAAGCAGTTCACAGATCGTGGGAAAATAGCCTAAACTTACTTGCAGCAACTACTAAATTTAAGTAAATGCACTAAGCAAAAGGTGTAAAGCAGTAATAATACTAGAAGGACAGCAGATGAGTCACATCTACACTGTGTTCGGAAAAAGAACACCAACTCATGTTTCCTTTTATACCTTCACGGAAAATGCTCAGATTTCCACAAAATTTTCAGGGAATGTTTAGTAGAAAACAAGTATTCCAACAATGGAAAAGTTAGGTATTCTTTGCTACTGGTGATGTCATATTCCCGTGTTTGTAACTTATGAGTTTTACTGTTAGCAAGTCAGCAAGGGTTATCCACCCGTAGGTTTCTGCAAGATGTTTCTTGACAACTGAATATTGACGAAATGAAACCTTCAAATAAAAAAAACTGACATGACTATTCGAATGATAGCGGGCAAATGGTCATCCACGCAGTGATGCAGTGGGCGTATGCCTGGCAACATCAACAAAGTTGAAGATCTTGCACTCAGCCAAAAAGATAAACCACGAAAACAGTTCACAAGGGAAAATTGTGTGATGCATTAGCATATTTTTGGGCTCAGTCAACACAACGATCAATTGAGATGTTTTAACATTTCATCATATGTTTGTCTTCAATGGCAAAACCCAAAATTTACAAACACGAAAATATGATGTCAGCATGATGTCATCGATAGCAAAGAATATTTAACTTTCCATCGGTGAAATACTTGTTTCCTACTAAACATTCTCTAAAAATTTTGTGCATATCTAACCATTTTCCATGGAGATATAAATGAAAATGCGAGCGAGTGTTTTTTTCTGAACACAATGTACATAATAAAGCTCCCAATTCTAATGGTTATCTCTACCACTTACTCAACACCAGTTTGTTGCTTATGTTAGATTACCTCATGTGCCATGAAACGCTGTTGTTGATGTCGTTTGTATTGTGGCATTCTGTCAGTCCGACCAGATCTATGTGCTGCTGACCTACAGCAATGAACAATCACATCAATTAACTAACTCATATACAGGGTGGTCCAAAACAACCGGACCTGTTTGAGTGTTGATAACTTTGCGACGGTTATCAATAGAAAGATGTGTGATGTGTGAAAAGTTTCAGAATGTTGTAGAGAAAAAAGAGCAAAACTTGCATAGCAGAGCATTTGAATATTCTTTGCTTAATTTGCATAAATATTTACCACTCCCAAAATTCTGCCAAATTTGACTGTAATGCATAGATTTAACATGGATATTTGTACTTTTATAACTCAGCAATATTTACTGATGGAAAAGTGTGTAATATGCCAAAAGTTTTGGAACTGTGTACAGATGAAGCACAGAACCTGCATGTCTGTGCTTTTAAATATTCTATGCCTGATTTACACAAATGTGCACCACCCCTAAAAGCATGCTAAATTGACAGTAACGCATAGATTTCATGTGATTTTCATTCAGCATACAGTAAAATAACAATAATCATTAACAAACATGGTTAGTTTAAATGAAATTAAACAGCAGCAGCTTTTGCATTCATAACCATCAGTCTTTTTTGGCAGCTGATCAAGCGCTAAGTCAACGTGTTCACATTCAGCTCAGCCTAGCATTCGATTAGTACACGTTTCAGCTGGTCAGTTTCTGAAATTTTGTGGACATGCCATCTGTTGTAATGCCCCGACACTGAATAATCCACAAAATTAAAATCCAGACCCTATGACAGCAAGTTTTTGAGTTTAACGAACTTCAGCACACGACAGGACAAGCAACTGCCTAATTTCAGGGGTAATGAAGATTTATAGAATTCACCTAAATCACCTAAATGAAACTCACATTTCACACGGTAGAGCAGCAACTGATCAAAGTTAAAATTTTATTATTCCAGCTACTTCTGCAGTTTATTGAGTCCAACCTTTGGAAATTAAGACAAAGTCAAAAAAGATCAGACAACAGAAACATCAGAATCTTTAGTAAAACTTAGCCAAACTAATGACAAACTTATGCATAACTCATAGCAAATAAAATATTGATTTCTATATAAATTCTACATGGTATCAACAAAACATAATAAATGAATATGAACTTTAATGGCAACAATTTCAGGTAATGAACATCTCCCGATCCAATGGCAATAAAGACAGCAAAATTCCTACAATTCAACAAGCAATATATAGACCTTGGCTTTGAGTTCGTGTGATAGGCATTCATAAATGACGAGGATTGGGTAACAGCTAAAGCAGGACGTTGCACTGGTCGACGAGTGGACCACAGCCGATCTATACACAGCACATACCATCATTATCATCATCAACAACTGGGGTTGGTGGCGTGGTGTAGCAGTAACGTGCTTCATCCAATCAACGTAGATAGTCTACGCCAAGCCGGATTAGTACTTGGACGGGTGACTGCCTGACAGCAGGTAAACCACCTTGGCATGTAACCAGCCACCTAGGTCAACTTAGCCTTCCATGCCTCCGGGGTAGGTAAATCGAGTATCGGCGTATCTGGCTGGGGTTAAGGCGAGGCACGTTCACCTGCATCGGCTGACACTTAACACTGTGTGATCCCATATGGCAGGTGACACCCTGCAGCTCTGAGATGGGTTTCCTGTAAAGAACTATACACTACCTTCAAATTTTAACTTCAACAACAGTTGCCATCTTGCCAAAACAACTCTGACAAGTCAAGAGGCATGCCTTGCCTTTATCTATCCAGACTTCAATGGTACGCAGCACTATGAATCATCCATCTTCATTTAGATCTGCTGTCCACTTTCAACATTGCATCTTCAAGCTTCAGTCACATTTATGAAGTGACACTATCCATCCGTTTCCCTCTTTTTCCTATTCCTGAGCAAGGTCTCTTAAATAATCCCTATTTCTGAAGATTTTCAACGCATATTAAAAACAAGAAATTTGAGCTACTGCTCACGACGATACACGCGAAAGCCTATAGCAGTTCCGGTTCAGTAGTTTAGCTGAAAATTGGGTTGTTCACGCTAAGTTAATATACAAATACCAAATTCTTTATCTGGATTGCATACCGGTAAAGATAGTACCGTGGCGCCACCTTGTGAATGATACAGACTTGTGTCGCAGCTCGAAATGCCAAAAATCGATAAAACCTCATTCAAGATCATTAAATTCGGCACCAATCGAGAGCCAGTATACGACTTTCTATTAGCGATTAATAGCAAGCAACCTAGGCCCTATCTCACACCGTTACTGAGATACAGTGACTTATTGGCCAAAAATCGCAAATTTTGCCCACCCCCCTCTCATTTAGCGCCCTTGTTCAGGGTGACCCCCTTCGAATTTATAGAAAAGCTTTACGGTTCCTGAAACTAGAGTCTTCCGGGCACCCGACGGTGAAGATTTGGTAATTCTAGCTTGCACCGTTTTTGAATGATCCACCCATGTGACAAACAGATGAACAGACAGACAGAATTGCAATGGCTAAGATGCGCTAAAAGCAGTAGCTGCTTTCGCGCGTAACAATGAAACTAACAAGGTCACACCATGGTAGTGCCTATGCTGGCACACAACTGTCAAGCACTTCTGCATTAGTCGCTGTTCTCACAACAAAAATTCCTAAATAACAGCATCATATTACAAAAAAAACACACGTAACATTCAAAACTGTAAAGATAAAATGTATATACCAAAAACTGGACTGTTAGTCAGTACATCACGCTTCACTGTACTTGACTGGGCTGTCAACATAAACACCAACAAATATTCAATATTCTCAGAGCACATACATAACGTTCAAACATTAAAGTGAAGCCAGCATTTGTGTGAGCAGCATTAAAACACATCCAAAGGTAAAATGATAAAGCTGCGTTCAAAAGCTTTTAACACATTCAACACTGCACCAATTCCCAAACATCTAAGTTGCCACAGCAGGGTGTGGATGAAACAAATACAACAAGTTCTTGGGGCAAGACGTTTAATATTTGGTAACCACTTTCTACACAATGTAAAATTCCCCTGATATGTCCCAACTCTGTGGCAATCTTACCAACGTTTTGGTCAGCCACATCAATCATGCACATAAAACATATCACTTAGCATCAGTACACAATGAAATGCGATGAAAAATGCATCATCAAAAAATATCAATCAAAAGTAATACCACAGTATGCCAGTCAGAGACACATCTGAGTACTAGAAAGTGATTCTAGTTTTACTTTCCTCACATAAATGACATCAACTAAGACTACTTTTTGTTACACCATTAAATCTGTAATAAGAAAAAAATTATGACACAGCAGTGCCACCAGAGTTGACTATTATCCACGATGAAACCACCAGCAACATGCACCTATCTTAGTAACATATTAGTTTTGATTGTTAGAAATAAACAAATATATCATAACACAGCCAGCCGATTATACCTGTTGCAGACGATGATACACGCACATCTCTCACTTGACCACCAACAAAGCTCTCTGAGCCATTAAATGCTGGTTGCTGAAAACATCACACAAAGAAACATTCTTAAGTGCCAAGCAATGCTTTGACAACATCGAACAACTGAACGAAATGGCCTGTAAACAGTGCTACAGTGCTACTCTAACACAGCACTTACTCTAGAAAAAGTGCCAAACAGCTGGCAAAAACATAAGTAAGTGAATGAATTTATATGACGCACATAAGAAATGTTGGCGAAAAACTCGTCAAATCTGAGGCAAAATCTGTGTATATTAAATATGACACATTTAAAATATCTTTACAGCTTCATCCTGATATCCTACAATTTATCCACTACACAGCCTTAACATGGACAAAGACAACACATTAAGAAAACCAAACTATTCTCCTGAGCCTACCCCATCTAGGACAAGTTTGCACCATCATCACGGCACTTCTGATTCATAATAACGAAGTGACAATTGCTGTTGCTGTACCAAACTGTTTTTGGATTAGATTTAGAAACAAGTATTTTGTGGCTATTCATCAACCTGCTTGCTGGCAGCCTTAGATGCATCAGTGTGGCCAATGTCCGACACTGCAGGTACTCTAACATTCTGTCGAAGCTCATAATGCCGGTAGCGCTGCTCATACTGCTGGTAGCGCTGCTCAAATGATCTGCTACCTTGTCTTGACATGCCTGCCGACTGAAACCAGCTAGTTGAGTCTGCACATAGTGCACAGATGTAGCAAAATACGATAACTAGCTACCGGTATACCAGAACTAGAGAAACAGAAGTCATTGCTCAGACAGTTACTCAGTGTAATACAAACGGGAAAAGTAGGAAATAGCATCCAAAATCACAGAAAAAACATGGTAATGTGATAGCTTCTGCACAACAATGATGCCAGAAACCATAAACTAAGAAGACACGCTATCCAATCCATGCATTCAAAAATTAACATACCGTACTGATACATGAACTATTACATTTAGCTCACTTTACAATTAGGTCAATAATGCAAATCACACACAATATTGACAAAAATGGCATAACAATAAGAAGTGTTTTCTTCATGGCAGTGTCTACTTCCATGAAGTATATACAGGAAACTGTTAGCATAACTAATATAAGTGACAAAAAGTATCAGCATAAATCTGTTTGTTTTGTTACTAATTGACCATCATGTGACGCAATGCCAACCAGCCAAACCACTGATCAGTAAGTGTAGAAACTACATACCAGGTTCGGTCTCACAGATTCTTCTGCGCTTTTGAGCCGGAACTTCAGCTGCGGCATCCAAGCTACAGCCACACAGCTGCGTATTTAGTTTATATTCCATGCAAGATTTAAACAGTTAACCAGTAATCGATAAGCCACCTTCATTCACGAGTTCTGGTCCGCTAAAGCCAAGTTCCACTATAGCCAAAAGTGCACTTATCCCCATCTCTAACCTTATCACTAACCCTAGATTTAGAAGTAACTCTATGTCATGACAAATAGGAATGGTTGAAAAGATGCAGCCTCCTTATTTTCGCATGTGGATGTCACACGAACTATTTTTGGCATATTTTTGGCTACAGTGGGTCACACGGTTCCCACTACTCTGCAGAATTCATTTTCCCTGACTCTCCAGGACAAAATGAATCATTTCCCTGACTAACTTGTTCATGTGAAATAACAATGCTGGCCTTCAATCGCACTAGAAACAAAGGTGGCGGAACAAATATAAAAGTGTAGATACAAATAATCTGCAAGCGAAAAGATCAGAAAAAAAACTTTGCGAACTGTTGTACACAGTCTGCATTAAAACAGTTCAAAATTTTTTCAGCATCTTTGTTAACTTTAGCACCCTGGGACTTTGATTTTCCCTGACTTTCCCTGACCCTCTTATTTTCCCCTGACTTTGGAACGTAAAATTCCCTGACTTTTTCTGATTTTTCCCTGACTTGCTTAAAATTCCATGACTTCCACTGACTGTAGAAACCATGGGGCCCTTTATGTGCTGGCATATCAACTTCAACTTCAAGTTCAAAAAAGCCAACCAGCCAAACCACTGACAAAAATCATTATTTCATATGCTGCCCAGCTAATTTGACTGTAAAACTATTTATTTATTTTTCTCTTTATTTCTTCACTGTAGATGCTCTGCATACTTTTATCCTGAGTGCCCATTATGAGCTTCTCATTGTAATGTTGCAACACTTTGGATGAAAACTTCTGAATCCAAAAATATCTTGGACCCAAAGAATTCTAGTTGCCAAGTGTGTGGACAACTATAACTTTTGTTATGCAGTTTTTTGGCTCAAGATTTTGCTCTTATGCCCCTGCCTGGATAACATTAAATAATCACCTCCTGGCTTGTTCACCTTTGCAAGTTGAATGATTTGTCTACCATCCAGTGCTTGAAGTGAGCCGGTATGGAGTGGTATGACAACTCAATACTATCTTGACCGTGTGTCTACAGAAACTTCCATGGCCAAGGGTTACCAAACTGTCCTCGGATCATTGCGTTCGAAATTACTTTTTTACATACTACTTCATCTTAATAGTCGACATCTAAAACACAATTTGCGGGTTTTTGCTTAATTTTTGCTCACGAGCGATTTAAAGTGCCCCATGTTATCAATAGCCGAAACGGCCATTGGTAACACCGCGGCTCAAGAATTTCGATTAGGGTTAGATTTTAGGGTTAGGTTTAGTGTTGGCTGTTACCTGGTCATATATTTCACATTTAATCGCTGACATTTCATCGAACATTGACACACTATGATTACTATAGCTCGGACTTGTAAATAGGCTACGTTACGTTACTTTGTTTCGCTTGCATAAAAACCCGAACAATGCTAAGTTAAAACGATTAAATCAATGACTGCAACGCCAAACAATCAAAAAAGGTACGCGTAATATTTTACATCGAACGGAATTTTGCTAAAATTATACATGACGTAGGTTTAGCTATCGAAAGGCATAATGACATGTCTATGCAAATTGTTGCTGTTTTACCGTAAAAAATCTATCTCAACAGAAAAATAACAAAAAACAACAATTTTTATTACGGATAATAACTCATAAGACATAAATCTTTGCAAAAACGCTTTTTGAATCAATAAAATTTGAGAACAGGTTGATAACCATTTACAACTTCCATCCCCCTCAGCGCCAGAAAGCAACCTGCTCAAGTTGCACCAACCCATCCCTTTTCTTCTTTGGAAAATCTTTTGAAAACTGTCAAACTTTGACAAGTTGGAGATTCCATTCCCTTTTGCCTTTCTGAGGGGTGAGGGCAAACAAACCAAAGATAAATCAGGACCATGGGGGAATGAGCCAGGGGCGAACAAGCCAGGGACTGAACGACTCAGAGGCAAACCAGCAAAGGGGCAAAGGGGCCAAAGAGCCATAAATCTGTCACGCAACACCCACTCTTGATCTGAATCAGAAAAACGTTTATCGCGACTCTTATTATCTCCACGTATAAATCTGACAATTTTTTCGAACTTCTCGCCGAAAACACTTGTCAGTTTTGACAACATTATAAAATCAATGAAAACCGAAAACCGCAGTTTTCAACGAAATTCAACATCCGGTCTGTCTAAACTCCGCAGATAACAGACACTGAGAAAATTAATCGTTACTTATCTACCGGTACGTATTTTACGTAACTGTATAGATATTCTTTGCATGTTTTTGTTGACATTTTTGTCAATTTATTGTCGATATGTCTGCTTCTACGCAAAAGAAGAAGCATATAAAGGCTGTGCGGCCAAAGTTACGCGCTAAAGAGCCGTTACTTGGCGTTTTTATGTGGGGCATAAATTATTCGGTAAGTTATGTTCACTTATTTCTTCTGCATCGTGTCAGTTAGTAATACTGCTGTTTAGGGCCCTAAACTCATAAGCTATATGGAACTTGAAGTCACACTTTTGCCAATGTCTAATCATCTCAGATGTAGGCAGACTATAATATTATAGTCCTATGGTTAGGGGAAAGGGTTAGGGTTAGGGTATTAGGGTTAGTGCTGGCACTAACTTTCTTAACCTAACTCTGTTTCTACTAGATGTTTATAACCTGTATAGCGTATATAGCCTTTGAGTTTAGGGCCATAAACTGCATTTATATTCTGCATTTACATTGCAGTTTTACGTATTTAAATTTTGTGTTATATTTGAGTTATGTTTGTTTGAGTCGTGTTGTATGCTACACCAGTTACTATTTTGTTCATTTGACTAGGTGGCAGATATTTCTATATATTACTTATTAATGTACCATAAAACTTCTAATAAAAGTTTTCAGCGTTTATTTGTACATTTGACAGAATCCCCCCCAGTATTAATTAGAGACCTGGTGCTTATTGGAGGCCCGGCATTTATTTCTATCATGTACAAATGGCAAAATCACAGTCCACAGATAAAAGTATTTTTATCTGTGGACTGTAGGCAAAACACATGTAACCGTCAGTCAGAGAAATTAATGCTTATAATTTTTGACTTCTCCCAAAAACTTCAAATCTTGTCAACGGGCAACGGCATTCATTCTTGCATGCCTATCATATGTGCATTAAACTAACCACCCAGTATCATCACCATGCACACTGGGCCTGTTCTAGCACATCCAACTTAAAATACTGTCGAACACTAACAGCACCCACATGTCATAGTGAAGTGATATCTTATGAGTTGTCTCTGAAATTTAAACATCTCGACTTGTCTAGTCTGTCACGATCGTAAGTTATCCGATTATTGTAAACTCCAACTTTGACCTCACACACATACTCGGTATGGTATACCTGGTATGTCAAAATGTCACCAAAAAGCTAACTTGTTCTGTTATTTATAGTACCGGTAATTTAGAAATGGATTTTATTTTTATCATTAGGGAACTATATTGCCTGGTAAATGCATACTAGTTTCTTTACATTGTTTGGTATTATTGAAAATTATTGTACATTGAACATAAAGCAGAGGTTTTTAGTGTGTTTTTCTGTTTTTTAACTGTAGACCTACTTCTGTAGGGCCTACGATTTCGTGATAAATACCCAAATAGAGACCTATATACCAGTATATTGTGCCTACCAGGTTGGCACCCCACATCTATATGGGACCGGCATTTATTGGAGACCCGGTGATTATTAGAGACCTGGCGTTTATCTGTACATTTGACTAAAAACTCCAGCATTTAATAGAGATCTGGCATTTGATGGGGACCCGGCTATTATTAGAAGTTATGTGGTAGAAATTTATTTATGATAGAAAGTATATTATTCAACTGGATTATAATGACCTCTGCAAACACTTTCCGTTGCCTACTTAAAACTCATTGCTTCCAGCAGGCCTACTGTTCCCCCTAGCAGCTCAGCCAAATGCCTCAAATTCAGCCACTGGTTGACATTGTGCACTTTAAATATTCACCTACTTATTTACTTACTTACAACTTTTAGATGCGTGAGCTTTGTCGTGTCACTGGTCCAGTGATGTTGATGCCTGCTGATTTCAAAGCATTTATCAAAGTGCGCATCGACAACCACATGTTTAACAAGTAGGTTATCTTCTGAGATATGGTAGTTACATGGTATTGATATCAGTCCAAGATTTATCACCGACTCTCTGAAATGAATTTCTGAGACTAAAACCTGTCATTTTCAAAAACCACAAGTTTATTTGTGATTGTTGGACCGTTGGTATTTATTAATGTCACGTTACAGCGTACGGACACAATGTTGTCTTTAAGTCAGGATTAGTGTTAATGGTCATATCTAATGTGTTTTTTTGAATCTGGGGCAAAGTAGTTTAAACTACCATGTCAGTGTGTTCATGACTGATAACAACTGTAACTGTATCGGCTTACTGACTGCATTGTTTCAGAATTTTTGTGCTGTTGAGCAACAGGAAGGGTACTCACAGTGGCTTAACTATCCCCCTAAATCTGGAATCAAAATCGGATGCAACTTTCCCCCAGTTTTGGGCTCAGGTTCTCCCCCCACTTTCTGACTCAAGTTTTCTCCTTTATTTTAGGCTTCTTCCCCCTCTAAGGAGAGTTTTGTTAACGGTGCAAATTGAAAAATAAGGGGAAAGTAAAAAATAGGGTGGAAAGTTTTGTTAAGAGTGTAGTTTGCCCAGTGAAAAATAGAGGGGAAATTTTGATTTACAACCTTATGAAAACTCCCCCCCTTATTTTTCACTGGGCACTAGCTGCACCCACCAGATATATAAGGATAGAAGCCACTGGGTAGTCAGGCTAAACACAGGCCAACGATTCAGTTAGTTACTATTATTAACATTAATATTATTAACTTTGCACAAGCCTAGTACTGATTTTATTAGTTAAAAATTTAAACAGATGTATGTGCAGCGCATATGGTATATGTGTTTGAATGGCATTTTTGTCACTGGTGTTTATTTTTACAGAGAGAATCTTCCGAGCCATTTCAAGTACAAAGAGTATTGTCCCGTGGTGTTCAGAAAGCTACGTGAACGTTTTGGGATAAATGATGAAGATTATCAGGTGCTGGCATTTCTGTGGATTTTGTTGTTCAAGATACTCTTTGCTGGATGCTTTTTTTCTGTGTGTGTGTGATTGAATATGTATGGAAGTAGTTAATTTCAAAAGTGGTTTACTACTATCTGTTGGAAGAAGCAAATTAATAGCTAGTTACATATTGAATAAGTTGACCATAGTACAGTTTTTGTAATAGGAAATTATTTTTTTGACCTGTTCGTTGGCAGTGTTAATGTATGTTGCATTTATCACTCATGTTGTGAAGTACTTATTTGCTAGTTACTGCAGTAGTCTAAACAATAAGTTAATTATACATTTGCATTATTACAGTTGTTAATTTTCAGCTAATACAACACATGTCCACCGTCGTCCATAAAAATGTGCCACTTTTATTTTTGGAATAGCTTCGTGAAACATTGGCCAATTTAAATAATTTTTTGGCACACGACATCAGGAAAGAACTTTTGTTGCAAACGTCTATATTTTTGGCCACCTCACTTTAATACTGCCACTGCGCTATTTTGTGAAATGCTGAAGTCGTAGTTTGGTCATTTACAACAATGAATTCATATGGTCGGGGAGCTGACGGGGTTACTATGCACCCCCTCTGTGATTAAACCCCATGCATATTTTATTGTACTCTGGGCGCTGACCTTTAGAAAAAAATTATGTTAACAGGAAAAAATTTAGGATGCAGGGTGCTTACCAGTCGTTTGTTGCTATGACAACCGAAAACCCTTAGCAACAAGCTTAGTGTGCCTATAACAAAGATAATAAATGTCTAAATATGTCAAATATTATGGATATAATAAACTGTTCACAAGTCACTAATTTCACAAGGTAGTGTAGCAACAGTATTAAAGTGAGCTGGCCAAAATTACATATCAGTCATTTGCATAGAATTTCTTCCTGATGTTGCTTGCTAAAAATTCTTAAAATTGATCCATGCTGCACGTAGCTATTGAAAAATAAAAGTGGCACGTTTTTATGGACCACAGTGTATATTTGCATTATTACAGTTCTTAATTTTTAGCTAATACAGCAACACATATAATTCACAACATGCTTCAACATTGGGCGACTTTACTTTCTGACTTAGACTTTTGCTGAGACTTTCGCGGAGCCTAAACTTCGGTCTAAGTACCTGCTTAAGTCAAAAAGTGAAGTGATTTCGCTGAGCAAAAACGTGGCAACTAACACAGATAGTTTAGTAAATTAAAACAGTCTGGTACCAAAAATAAACGTCATAATGGCTACACAATGATGCAAGACTTTATGTAATTACGTCATTTGTGTGCGCTGCGCAATGAAATAAGCAAGTCCAAGCGTAACTAGTTGATTTATTTCCTGTTAGGTTTATCGGTTTTCCGCCAATTTTAATCGTTCAGTTGAACTTTGGTCTAAGTACAGACTTTAGCGTTCAGCTATAGCTTTGGCTCAGCGAAAAGGCTCAGCGAAAGTCTAAGTCAAACACTGAAGTCGCCCACTTCGTCATTGTTTGCCACTCTGCCTGCATTGTTTTAATATTTGTGCCTGTAAACATTTTCGGAAACCTTAGGGCATTGTTTCTTATATTTTTCACAGTATGACACTTTAAGGATCGGTGTTAACAATTCTTCTGTTTGTGCATTATCATGAGATGAATTGCAGAAGAAACTGTAATAAATCAGAATAATTACTGCCTTCAAATTTGTTGCAGTTGTGTCACCTTTATGTGCATGCGTTTTTTCTACTTTGGAATACAGGCCAACTACAGTATGTTGATTGTTGAAGGCTCTGGCACATGGATTTCTACCACATAGTGGTAGACTGGTGCATGCATAAGATACAAGAAATAATTTAGATTGTGACCAATCTAATGTACTCCTTGCATGCATTATTTTCTTATGCATTCTTTTAACTGCTTTTTAGTTCCTTTCTTTTCACACCGCAAATGACGTCATCGGTCACGTGACCATTCAATTCCCGGTGGTCGACTTTCTGTGGTCTATAGTGACCATGCATCTATCTAGCACCGTTATGGAGATATGGCACCTCAAAGATAATTGGGTCACGAGTTTGATATTCTGGAGTCACGTGACGTCATCGGTCACGTGACCATTCGACTTCCGGGAGCCGACTTCCTATTGGTGGTCCATGGTCGATAGTGACCATGCATCTATCTAGCACTGTTATGGAGATATGGCCGTTTGTAGTTCTTCCAAGAAGGCTCTTCCAGGAACAGAGGTCGGTCGTTGGTCGGTCGGTCAATTGGTCGGTCCTCAATATTACACTGATCTTATATACTCCTTTTCGCTACGTTGGGAACATAGCGTGCGAGGAGCTAAAAAACAAGTGCTTTCGCTTGTTAAAAAGAGCTATGACAACTCCAGGCTACTCAGAGATGGGTCGCGATGCTTATTTCACTGCTATTTTGCAGCAGAGTACCCAGATATAAACTTATATTTTTTATCTACAGTGTGTTAGTTGCTTCTCCATTTATGTCACTTTTCTGGCATATTGTTTGCACAGAACTCGCTGACAAAGAGCAGTCCTGTAGACCATGAGACGAAAGCTGTTTGCAGCCAGTCGGGATCACGACTGCTGACATCTTATGATCGGCGTTTCATCATTAAGTCAATTCAGAGTGAACAGGTGGCGGAAATGCATCGTATCCTAACTGCATACCATCAGGTTTGTTGACATCATATAGCTACTGCTGGTAGTAATTTTGAGTTTTTTCTATAGCTGCCCATTTTCCAGGGGTATGGTGGTCTCACTTCTCATTGCAAGAATTGTTTCAGAAAATTTTTTACGTGTGAAAGCAGCTACTGCTTTCAGCGCATCTTAGCCATCACAATTCTGTCCATCCGTCTGTCTGTCCATCTGTCACACGGGTAGATCAGTCAAAAATGGTGCAAGCTAGGATTACCAAATTTTCACCGTCGGCTGCCTGGAAGACTCTACGTGTAATTTCAGGAACCATAAAGCTTTTCCATAAATTCAAAGGGGGTCATTCCGAACGAGGGCGCTAAATGAGAAGGAGGTGGACAAAATTTGCAATTTTTGGCCAATAAGTTGCTGTATCTCAGTAACGGTGCAAGATAGTAATCACTAATAGGAAGTCGTACACTGGCTCTTGATTTGCTCCGAATTCAGTGACCTTGAATGACCTTGAACGCCAAAATAGGGCATTTTATGGATTTTTGACGATTTCGGGCTGCGACACAACTCTATATCATTCAGATCGTTGCACCACGTAACTATCGTTATGCTATCCAGATAGAGAATTTTATTATTTATGTATTAACTTACCGTGAACACCCCAATTTTTACCTAAACTACTGAACTGGAACTGCTATAGGTTTTCACATGTCTCATGAGCATAAGCTTAAATTTTTTGTCTTTACAGGCCAGATACATTTTGTGGTGCCTGGCCAAGTGTGAGAGCACTGAAAGCTTCTTACATTATAAAATGTATTAATAAGCTTTTATTTTTTCATCAGTCATGTGTCCAGTTACCAGTACTGAAAAATTTAATGAAGCAGTTTACACAGTTTGTTCTTTAGGGATGTGATGCTGTTATGTCTACTTTTGACTTTATTATGTTGCAGGACCTACTGTGGGAAACTAGGCCTACCAAATTTTGTCAACATCATTAAATTTTTAAGTGAATATAGAACTGTACATCATAGGTGCGTTTGGTAACTTAGCCGGCTGCAAGCGGCTGGCAACTGCTGCACTAGCTGCTATGACTTTTCGTCAGACAATAATCTACGTTAGCGGCTAACACAGATGAATACATGACGTCAATTTGTCCACTAAAAATGGCTGTTGCTGCTTGTAAGAGGCGAGTTTCAAGTAAAAATAGTAATTAAGAAGACGATTTTGCATTAAT
>Ga0056128_1000748_pt1 | contig 32014 bp, 24 predicted proteins | sample WorMetLIZISLAND2_FD_71113 | JGI IMG/M metagenome (GOLD analysis project Ga0056128, IMG submission 71113) | Marine gutless worms symbiont microbial communities from Max Planck institute for Marine Microbiology, Germany - Olavius geniculatus... ...
CCGATATCTTTAACGTAAGCGATGATGTTGCGAGATGCAACATTTTTAAAAACGTCCTTAAGTGTGTCCACTCCAAAATATCTCTGACGTGCTGCACTGTAACGGGTGCAGTCTACCAAAGTGCTTAACTGTGAGCGGAGAATGGCAAGCAAGAAATCACGGTTGGCTACGAAACTGGGAGGCCTAGAGCAAAACTGAAGGGGGGGGCTGTGCCACCCTGCCCCCTCCTTGGCATGGGCCTAAAACTGCCATTGGCTGGAAGGCTGTTATACAATTTCGAACCAGCAGCAGCAAAAAATCGGTCTCCATAGCTGCAGCCTGCTGTTGGTCTGTCTGATGATACATGTCTTTGAGTGTAACACAGACACACTAATCAATGGACAATTGCGCCCTGATTCTTTCTGAGACTTTGGCGCTTTATAAATCATTTACTTACTTACTTACTTACTTACATCTGACCAGATATACAGACAGACAGACGAACAGATTGGCAAGGCCAGTAATGTGGCCTATTAAGACAGCCATGTAATAAGATGAAAGTAACTCACAATAACGAGATCAGTAATGAACTCAAAGACGCAGTGTGTCACACAGCCGCATTGGACAACCAACAAACCTAACTTGCCACATTTCGACAGCAGACTACCCGGCATCTGAAAACACAGCAAACAGATTGCACACAATTAGGTTTTTCAGCCATAGACAGCGGGCTGTGGTAAAGTGCAGATCTGCGGACTTGCAGACCTGCGGACCGACCAATGAGTAAACTGCGGACCAAAACTTGCGGACTGTCAGTGCGGACCAGTGGGAAAACTGCAAACCAGTAAAATGTTGACCTCGTACGATCGAACGCCTAATAAGAGATGTGCCATAATGTGTATAAGCTTACTATTGTGTTCATGTTTCAGGCCCCTGTCTAAGCGTTTACTGCTGCAGTACAGGTAGTTGTAAGTGTAATGTAATTTATGATATGCCTACTTTGCAGACATAGTCTGCGTGTATTGTGTTTATTGATATTACAGAGGCTTAATTCTAGTGAATTTCATTTTAAGGATAGGCTATAAGCCTATGTAGGTCAAAATATTGGCATCTTAGATTCAGCTTGCAACATCCATCATATATTCATTATTCATTCAATCACTCACTGAATGCAATAAGCTAATAAAATGTCATTAAACAATAGGCCTAAAAATAGAAATCGTCATCAGATCAACAGGCGTAAAAATAGGAAAACTTTTCATAATAGCTTCAAAACGAACTAGCAGTTAAGCAAGTGAAACTTCAGATGTTGACAAAAAGTTGTCAACAGAGTTCGCAAACAAATTCTCCACGCTGGCATCATTGCCGCTGTTGCTGGCATCATTGCCGCTGTGTAGGAACACAGCGGCAATGATGCCAGCGGCTGAAGTTCTCACACTCAACCCAGGTGATCTTCTTGTGGGTGCTGTGGCTGTTCTTCCTACGTCCTTTCTTGACAGGTGGCAGGACCACAGCGTTGCAGGTTTTGCACAGTTTACTGGTGCCATATGGCAGGTGATGCTCTGTGGTTCTGAAATTGTCTTCCAATAAAAAAAACTATATTACCACTTTTAATCACCACCTTTAGCCTGTGTGATCCCATATGGCAGGTGAAGCTCTGTAGGTATGCTACGTCTAATGCAGTTATAACACAAACGTCAGCCACAGGGAAGAAAGACTTATATAGATAATGCGGACCTGCGGACCGATGAACCGGAATTATTTCGGGCAGCGGATACTCGGGCAGCGGATACTCACGTTGCCCATTCGGCCATGCAGCCGGTCGGGTACCAGCCTACTGGCCTCCTGTTGGTTCTTGCCCATTTCGGTAGTGCTCTCCGGAGGTGCTTGATAACAACGAAAAAAAGACTTGTTTCTTTGAAACGAAACCGGAAGTACACACGGTGTAAATAAATAAAGAATTCTAAATAAACGTATGACCTCAGCTGTTAAATTCTTGTCTCGCGTATGTCGTAGGGGGCAGAGTCGGTGGCGAATGGCGGCGAACAACGCCGATTCAAATCTGCTTTGTGCGTTCGGCGTGATAGCGGACGTTCACTACGCCGACATTGCAGACGGGACGAACTATACGCGCACCGCCCGTCGCTACTACCGCCGATCTCTGGATCTGGTCAAGACTGCTGTACGTAACGTAACGTATTAGTTTTATAGTATCATATTGAGATTGTGGGCTCAGGCATTGGAATGAGCACGGAATAAAGGGCCAACTAGGTACGTGCACCACAGTTATGTACTGTCGATAAGCGTCCCAAATAATATCGCCGGTTCACTGTTAGATGTTGACCACTTTGCATATCGAAACTGACACATAGAAATCTATACAGCTATGATTTGAACGTTGAATATTCATTAAATTTTTGGTACAGCAGGTATGCATTAACAATTCAACATGCGTGGTCAAACGCCGAGCCAAAACATTCAGTTACTGCCATTTTGCAAGTAAAAAAGGGAAGCAGTTTCGCATTTCGCCAATTAACTTTGGTGCTTGTTTGTTGTAGGTGCATGATTGGTCAACTGGCGAGCACAGGGCGGAGTATGTGCTACAGATGGGAGACCTGATTGATGGCCGCAACTCCAGACTAGGCTCCAGCCAATCTGCACTGGATATGGCTATCTCAGAACTTACCAAATCTGGACTTTTTGTGTATCATGTTTTAGGTATGGATAATGGTTATACACTGTTTCCGGAAAAAAACATCCTGAACATTATCGATTGTTGTTTGAAGAAGAAGCAATATCCAAATTTAATAATCTTTGGTACGAATATTTCTGGCACAACTGGCCATCAAATGACCGTTCAGTATTCTACCTCACCCATGTCAGTTTCTGCACTACCTGGGGAAACAAGAACCAACAAATATGAGTTGAAATGAAGGGAAATATGTCAAAAAACATCCCCAACACTATCGATTGTGACTTGAAAAAGAATTGACGGATTTTAATAATTTTTGGTGCAAACATTTTTGACACTAGTTGCATTCAAAAGATCGTTTTAGTTCCCATTTCATCAAATTTCTGTTTCTGCACTACCTGGGAAAACCCAACAGGCGAAATAGGATAAAAATACAATATTTTGTTGATTTTGTTTCCCCAGGTAGTGCAGAAGCGTACAATAAGTGCGCTGGAAAATTGGCCAATTATTTGATCGCCAGTTGTGTCAGAAATATTGATGTCAAAAATTATTAACATCTGATAATCCCTCTTTAAGTTACAGTCGAAAATGTTCGGGATTTTTTTCTGGACACGGTGTATATGTGAACATGCAGTTGTAGCATATATTGTGGATATTTTGCAAAAGTTTGTTTTTTCCCAAGTACAATAGCATTTCCAGACTTGCATGTGTGAAAGTGAGTGACAGTTTGCATACATTTGCATATTTGTGTAAATGGACAGTTTGCATTCAGTGCATCATCACTGTGTATGTAAGCCTATAAGTATATGCTGCAATTGCTGCATAGTTGGCATGTGCATTTCTACCACATATATTCCGCAAATTTGGCACTTATTGTCACACATTCTGCACATTTTCATGCATGTATTTCATTTGCGTGCAGACAAAGCACATATTTTAATAGAATATTTTTGAGGCATAAAGAAATTTTCACAAATTTTGCATATTTTCACGAATACTCTGTGTCAAAATCTAAGCGTGCATTTGCTGAAATTTTTGCACTGTAACCGATATCCATATCTGTTCAGGCAATCACGACCTCTACAACTTCAGTCACAAGGAACTGTTAACCTCTGATAGGATGCAAACGTCATTTATCAACAGGGCAGGCATCAGCACGCCATCGCCTGGCATCACGGGCTACTATCATTTTGTCCCAGCAAAGGGTTATCGCATCGTCGTACTGGATAATTATGAGATCAGTATGCTTGGACAGGCAGAAACCAGCGACACCTATCGGTCTGTCTGTTTGCCTTTTGTGTCTGGTATTAGTTCTTTTTATCTTTGCATGTATTTTCTTTTTGCAGAGTTTTTTATTAGCTTAGTTTTGCTGTGTTCTTACTATGTTTTCCGTATTTTTATGATAGATGAACCAAAGTGGTCTATCTTGAATAATGATTGACTTGATCTTGGATAGTATTGCAGTTTTAGTTCCCACTGTGGGAAATTAGCTAGACGAGTTGGATATACTTAACGGTGGAATAGCTGTATTATAAATTTTAGTTTTGGTTAGTATTAGTATTGTTATGGTTTCACACTGGCCAAGATTGGTTGGTTTCGGTTGGGTTTTGAGAAAAAACCGAGGTTTTGGGTTTTTTGACCATCACCAAAACCAGCTGCGGACGTTTAGTGACAATGCGCACGCCCGCCCGCTGCTAAACGCAAACTACATGGATGGTCGATCGACCACGCATTGCTGACGAGGAGAGAGGGAGGGAGAGAGAGGGAGCAGATATGACAGACCCATGGGGCTGTGGTGCCCGGTGCCCACTAATGATTAGTTCACGGAGTGGAGGCACTGCTGCAGATACACTGTTGTTTCGGTTTTATTCTTGCCAGCTTACTGAGGTTGGTTGATTTGACTGACGTGACGTGGCAGGCGGAGAGCGTGGCATGAGGCAAACTTGCATTATTAGGCCTACTCCTCAGATTGAGTGAGCCAAGCATACAGTGACCGCCGTCCATCCGTGAATTAGGCATAAAAACAAGTGGTGTCTACTCACACCTTTTAGTAATTAACTCTGTTGGTGCAATCGTGCTGCAGGCCAGTAGACAGGACTTCAGTTTACAATAGCACCGCGTAGGCCTACCAGTGACTACGTAAAGCCAGAGACACACGAGCCACACATCCAGTGTGTCGTACCCAAACATCACCGTTGTGCGTCAGCTGCTGGGCGTGACCAAGGTGCTGGGCGTGCCACGAAAAAACGTAAACGCCTGGAATTGTCTAAGGCCGACAAGATCATTTTTCTTATAGAGAATCTGTGCGTTTAATAGGCCTATAGCGGATCGGACAGCGAAAGGAGAACTGCATTAGGACAGCAACAATGCAGTATGAAGATGATTAACGGGTCTGGTTTTACTGCTTGATTGTTTGGCTTATTATATTATATTCTATGGCCTATGTCACTGTTGTTTTACTTGAATATCGTTTATGAATAAATGTGACAGACGCACATTAGCAGAGGGAAAATAGCATTAAAATGGCCAAAAGAAATTATTTAGAAACGAAAATATATGATAGGCATAATTTTAGGACAACTATATAAAATCAAAAGACATCTAAGTAAAAATGACCACTTAAGAAGATTAGTGCCGCCCTCATGCATGTTAGACTATCAGGACTCAGAGCGTAGGAGGCAATGAGAATTAAATTGACCGATAGTTGCTGGGCAAACCTATACAGCCGTTTAGGGGTACTACACGGCTTCGTGGAGAGACATTTGCACTTAATTAGCTAGTCGCCGGCGGTTCTCTGGAGTCTAGACCACTGTCTGCCTTCCCCACACCACTCATTCATTCAAATCTGACAAGCCTCACCCTCCCCCCTTACTCGCGTCGCGTGGTGTGGTACGGCGCCAGCGCCAAAAGCTATCTGAACTTTGATTGTATAACACCTGCGGCGAGACGAGGCGGCCAGGCCGCATCACACAGTCAAGACTCTAAAGCTGCGCCAGTTTGAAATAAAAGAACTGAAACCGTCAATAGAGAGTTTAAAACCGCGGTTCCGATGCAGTTTGGTTTTGCTAAAAAACCGTGGTTACGGTGCTGATTTCGATAACTGTAACAACACTAGTTAGTATTAGCATTTGTATTATGAGTACTTATTACATTTTGTTGTATGTGTCCAATATAACTTGCTAATAATTTCAGACCAGGACAACCTCTCGTTCTCCAACGGACAGCATTCTGACATTGATGACTGGAGCATAAGAGGGAAGATTATTAGAACTGCCATTATTGTTAGTTACATATGCACCCTTTGGATTGGCAGTTAACTTACAATTTTAGGTTTTGGTTGTTTTTAGGTTTTGTGTCTCCTAAAGGTTCAACTTTGTGTAAAGGTTAAACTTTTTGTTTCGTTATTATGTGTACGTGCATTTTGCCTGGAAAGGCCATCCCCGAAATGACCTATACTGTGTCGGGCGGGACGTAAAACCATACTCACTCACTTACTCTCTCAGACCAGGACAGTAAATTGGAAATTTACTGCTTTGAATAATACTAGTATTTTGTAGTAACGTGGCAAAAACTGAACAGTTTTACTCTTAGCCTTTCATTTGCTGTAACGTACCTCTTTTTGCTGTGGCTTTATTTTGGTCAGTGTAAAGGAAAACATGTATCAGAGCACATTTTTTTGTTAACTAACCTGTCCAGCCCAGCAAAATTAGTAGTTTTAAACGGTTCTTACTGGGGGATCTTTGCAGCACAGACAAATATACTTTCTTGAGTTCGATTTTTCAAGTTTCATCAATAGAAGGTGTATAAATGTTAATACTAGATTAGTTTCTGTGCTGTTAAATATTACCGGCCCTTTCATTGTGCACATGTTTCTTGAGTTGTATTTTTTCTGTTGTTTGAAAAAGTTCTTTTCATTGAGGGGATTATAGATGTTAAAACTCTTATGGCCTGTTGTTGTCTGTTAATATCTTAAAGGTGCAAGTATATCTGTTTTGCCAAGGAAACCGAAATCAGGTGGATCGAGATTAGGAGCTGTAACATAAGCAAACATTTTTTGGTCAGGTTATAATTTTAAAAAAATTTATTTCCCGCAAGTTTTTTAATGTAAGAATATGACGATATTGTTGGCTGTTAATATTTCTATTGTGTGCGTGTCTCACCAAGGCAGGCGCAGGAAATGCTAACACAGCACAATAGCAATGATGACTTGAATTCGCCGGAAGGCCTGGAGGGACTGATGTGCCGATTCGTTCAGTTCAATGGAGCAGTGTCCGCTGATCAGCTGAATTGGCTCGACAGCGTGCTACAGATGAGTGACGACAGCAACGAGTGTGTCTTAGTTGCAAGTATGTCGGTCCATCGATTAATCATTTACCATTTTGTTGACAATCATGCCATTTAATTTCATTGTGTCCGGAAAAAGTACATGTCTAACCCCTAGATGCAGTACAATAGAAATGTCAAATGTAAACCAACTTAAATAAAATTTTGTACACTTAGTCCGCAGTAAATTGCTGAAGCGGACACCAAATTTTGTCGAAAAATATTATTTCTTAGCGGAGTTGTTGATAATTGAATATCGGTAACAAAATATTTTCATTACAATCATGGCGTTACATATAGGTAGCCTACTGCAGTCGCTTGATCAGAAGTGACGTTTGTTCATGCAGTCAACGCAAACGGTAACAAAATGATATATTTACTGCAGACAATCATATTTTAAATACACTGCTAAGAAAACAAAAAGTGTATGTTGTAAAAAGTTTATCACAGAATTTCCCAGCAAGCTGTGGACACTGTCAGGATTAAAAAACGGTTGCCTTATAATAGACATTTTACATTTTGGAGTGACCTCGCAAAAGCCACTGTAACTATTGTTTGTGTTGGCAGATTTAACTAAAATTTGGCACTTCAACTGAAAATGGATGTGGCATTGTTGACGTAGATTGTAGAATTTTGCCGAAGTCAGATATTATTTGTTACAGACCTTATGCAAATGTACAGAGGGGTTTTGTTATAATCGAACTCTAGACTCAAAAGGAATAAGTATATTTGTCTGTGCTACAAAGATCCCCCTGTAAGAACCATTTAAAACTACTAATTTTGCTGGGCTAGACAGGTTAGTTATGCTCTCATAGAGGTTTTCCTTTATGTAATGCCATATTGGTAACTGAGGTTTTGTTATTGAGCTGTCGCTGATACAGCTTCTTAAACTTGCCAAATCTTAGCAGAAAGCATATGTTTCATCTGAGCAGCAATATTGGCATGCGACTAGGCTTACACAACCATCTCAGCGCACTGATTGACCGATTGCTGTTTAACAGAACAAAGCAATGCATGCATCGGGCATCAAACACCGTCCCTCGCTCTAACTCCACTCGCGTAGATCTGTCATACAATTTATTTTTATTCTGCCCATAAACGTTAGTTTTCGGAGCAAAGTGACTGACCGCCGCAGTGGTGTGGCTAATGCCCTACGCTTAAGTGTCGCTTTTTATTGGCAATCGCACGACGCACCCTAGTCGATGCACTGGTGCTGCAGCTGTCATGACATTGGGTGACTTCACTTTTTGACTTAGACTTTCACTGAGCCTTTTCGCTGAGCGAAAGCTAAAGCTGAACGCTAAAGTCTGTAGTTAGACCACAGTTCAACTTAACTTTGGTTTAAGTCTACTGACTTAGACCAAAACGATTAAAAATGGCAGAAAAACAGGTAAATCTAACAGGAAATAAATCAACCATTTCTGCTTGGACTTGCTTATTTAATTGCACCACGCATGCAAATAACGTAATTACGTAACATCTGATGTCGTTGCATATTCATTACGGCGTTTATTTTTGGTACCAGACTGCTTTAATTTACTAAACTATCCGTACGCATAGGACTGTAAATAGTCGCCATGTTTTTGCTCAGCTAAAGTCAAAAGTTGAAGTGGATTCCGGCTCAGCGAAAGTTAAGCCCTAAGGGCTAAAGCTATCTCTTCCATGCAAATTGAACTGACTTGCCAGGTTAGTTCGGCTCAACTTTGGTCTAAGTAGGTACTTTTGGACTCAGCGAATCGCTGAGACTAGCTGAGTCCAAACTTCGGTCTAACTAAGTAAGTTCAGGCTCAGCGAAAGTCTCAGTGAAATCACTTTACTTTTTGACTTAAGTAGGTACTTAGATCGAAGTTTAGGCTCAGCAAAAGTCTAAGTCAAAAAATGAAGTCGTCCATTGTTTACCGACATCTATCATCTCTGTTATCATATCCAGTCACAAGACACAATTAACACACAGCGCTGCTATCATGATGCTTGCAGCTAAAGTGCTAACTGTAAAATGCGAAAGCGCGAAATCTGTTTCAATGTAAGGTGCAAAATAAAATGCGAATTTTGCGTCTCATTTTTTTATTTCTCGGTTTGCTGTGTCTCACTGCAACAGCTGATCAGCCCTCTGAGTCTGACAGGTCTGATTAATTGTCACTGGCAAGCATCGGAGTTTGTTTAACGCTCGCGTCATCGACTGTTGTATGTGTTTTATAGGCCTAGTCTATCTATAACCTGCAATCTTGTTTATTTATTTATTTATTCCTTCATTTCTATTGTTGTCAGCGACAGCTCATTCTAAGCTAATAGCTTGTTGATATTCAACAGTTAATAACTTTGCTAAAAATAATATTTTTCAACAATATTTGGTTATTCTTTCAGCAATTTATTGGGGATTAAGCGTGTGAAATTTTGTTCATTTTCGTTCAGATTTGACATTTCCATTGTACCGTGTCTAGGGGTTTACTTTTTTCCGGACACAGTGTACTTTGCTTCATTGTCTACCATGATCTTGATGACACCCTTGGCACCTGATTCTATTTTGCTTTAGTTTTTCAACCCTAGCTGAACTGCAGTCTTGGATAGATTGCTACTGAACTTTGTTATCTACTGTGTTCAGAAAAAAACACCCACTCATGTTTTGTTTTGTATCTACGTGAAAAATGTTCAGATTTCCACAAAAATTTCAGGAAATGTTTAGGAGGAAACAGGTATTCCACGGTATAAAAGTTAGATAGTCTTTGCTACCAATGACGTCATATTATCGTGTTTGTAAACTATGGCTTTTACCGTTGAAAACATACGTACCTTTGATAAAATTTTTGCAAGTCAGCAAGGGTTATGGAGCAGCAAGTTTGTGCAAAATGCTTACAGACAATACACAGACAATTGAATATTGATAAAAAAAAAATGTTTAAATAAAAAAGTTGGCATGACCGGCAGTATCAAGCCTGATAGTGGCAAAGTGGTCATCCATGCAGTGACGCAGTGCTCGTATGCTTGCCAACATCAGCGAAGTTGAGAATTTCGTACTCAGCCAAAAAGAAATCACGAAAACAGTTCAAAAAGAATAATTATGTAAAGAATTGGCATATTTTTCGATTCAGTCAGCACAATGAACAATTAGTCTGTTTCAACATTTCACTAATGCCTGTCTTCAACGGGAAAAACCCATAATATACAAATACGAAAATATGACGTCAGCATGACGTCACTGGTAGAAAGAATATCTAATTTGTTTCACAGGTCGAATGCTTGTTTCCTTTTAAACATTCCCTGAAAATTTTATGAAAATCTGGACATTTTCCACGGAGATATAAAAGAAAATGTAAAGGGTGTTTTTTTCTGAACACAGCATAGTTTTTACGATCATAATCAACATCATCATCAAAAGTTTTATAATGTGTAATGTATGCAGTGGTAACAGGCTAGTCATTGCATATCAGAAAGTCACAATAATAGCAGCCCCTGTCCTCCAATAGACAGCATTCTGAAGTTAATGACTGTCTGGAGGATAACAGAGAAGATTATTAGAACTACCTTAATGGTTAATTACATATGCACACGTACGATGGAGTTCTTACAATTTTAGGTTTAGCTCATTTTTTGTGTTTTGTGTTTCTGTAAAGGTTAAACTTGACCATTCTATTACTATGTGTTTGTGTGCATTCTGCCTGCAAAGGCCGTCCCTGAAATGACCTATACTGTGTCAGGCGGGACGTTAAACCCTACTCGCTTACTCGCTCACAATAGTGGAATATATATGTTAGTTTAAAAACAATGCCAAGATGTTTGCTATGATTATGCTTCATGGGATAAGTATAGCACAGGAGACATAGGTTTTTTAAATTTTGCCCATAAATAACCCCAAAATGGAAGATCCAGCAATGAATTTTGCATTTTTTCGACTGCAATATTCTGACAGGAGGAAGTTGTCAGACAAGCTACAATGAAGGATGATGCTAGTAATTTTCTGATCATTGTCCTGCACAATGTGGTATTTGCAGGCCATATCCCCATCCACGTTCCATCGAGCGACCCGATGTGTTTGGTCTGGAATTATGCGGAAATTCTACGGATTCTCCACAAGCACTGCTGTGTCCTTGCCTTCCTGGCAGGCCACACCCACGTCGGTGCCTACAGCCAAGATGAGCACGGCATTCACCACATTGTCTTTCCCGGTGTTATTGAGGCCACACCAAACTGTCCCGCGCTACACTCGACCGTCCTGCTGTATCCCAACTGTGTTGTGATTAAAAATGCAAAAGGAAGCAACTTGCCGGATATTGCTTTATATACTAGTCGAGATGAAATAAAAAAATCGAGATGAAGAAATCCAGATCCAGGAACGCCTGATTGACACAAAAATGTGCAAAAATGTGACCGATTGGTCAGTGCTTTTCGTGCCACATCCCACGTCTCCAAAAAATTTTACCGGTATTCCTTCACAACTTGCTGGGATTCAGGTGGTGCAAAATGCCAGTTTTGTGCTGTCCGCTAATGGTAAATCCTGTTGGGTGATACAGAGTCCATGAAGAAATCTTGATTGCCACAAAAATCTAGTCAAGTCTTGGCCGTGCCCTCCCTCTCTAAAAGGTTTATAAAAATCTGTTCATTTTTGGAGATATTTTGCTACAACAAAGATATATATGCGGACTGGACTGCTTAATCAGCTGCTTGATATGTCTGTTATTGTGTGTATATGACAGTCATTTTTTTAAAGATTTCTGACTAGTTTACTGAGTCGAGTAGATGATTTAAATGACTTTTTTGTTACTCAGAGAAAGGCAAATAAGTTATTTGTAAGGAATTTGTAGTACATCATTAGCAAAATAAAATCAACTGTAATTTTATACCGTAAAAACTGTTAATAAAAGCTGCGGGTCTGATACTGATGTTTTAATAGAAGCCAGGTCTCAAATAAAAGCCTGGTCCCTATTATAAGCAAGGTCTTCAATATAAGCTGGAAATCCAAGTCATTGTTGCTGTAAGTGTACTAGCAGTTGTAGTAGTAGTAGTGATTAGTTGTATGTGCAGTAGTAGTATACACTTGTTCTAGGTTGTATTGTAATAATACTGTTGCGCACACTAACCACAGAAAAAGTGTATTACCGTGCTATTCCAGGTTGACAATGTTTTAATAGAAGCCGGGTCTTAAATAAAAGCCGGGTCTCCAATACAAGCTGGGGGTCTAAGTCAGACGTTCTAATATAAGCCGGATGCTTCTATTAGCAGTTTTATGATATGTGTGTATTTTGTATTTGGATTTGTTTTTATACTAATGTTTAATTGCTAGTTGGTGTGATCCTTTTCATTTGGGCTTGTTGCAGAAATTTCCAAATCCTAAAAAATCCCTCGAAAACCTCGAACTGGAGTAACTCCCAAAAATGTGCCGTGTACGTTCAAAAATGATTGAAAGTAATACTACAGCGTTTTGGCTATCATGCTGGAGCATATGTTACATCAGTAATTGTGTATTCTTTTATTTTATTATTGTTATAACTATTCTAGCTTTAATGCTGTTTTACATATTGTGCAATGAAAGCATGTTGTTGTTGTGATATACAGGGTGGTCCAAAAAACGGCACAAAGTTTATGGCACCATAATTTTGCAACTGTACATCACAGAGTCATGCGGTTTTCAGCAAAATGTTCTGAAATTCTTTACATGACTAAAGTCAGTGTTTAAATACAGCAATTAAATATTCTTTTTTACCACTAGCAAGTGAACTATTGAAAAACAGAATTACCTTCAATGTACCTTGGTCCATAAAAACATGCCACTATTATTTTAATAGCTCCGTGAAACATTGGCCGATTTCAATAATTTTTGGCATGCGACATTAAGAAGAAACTTGACGCAAAGATCTTTAGTTTTGGCCACCTCACCTTAAGGCTGTCGTTACACTACCGTGTGAAATGCAGAAGTTGCTGTTTGGCCATTGAAAACAATGAATTCCTATCGGGTAGCGTTTGCGTCGGCTCAGAAATTATAAACTGAATGGCGACAAACGCAATTAGCAATTATTATAAAAAAATCACACGTATTACATCACATCATCTTCATTTCAGCATGTGCTCAAAATGTCCTGCAGCACAAACGCAAGTTGTAGACGTTGACACCAATTTTGCCAACAGCACGTTCAGTGAAATTAACTGCACCACTCAAACAGCTCACTCGCTGTTGATGTATCATTTTAGTTTGTCGACTTAGAATTTTAAAATGAAGATGAAGCAACAAATTTGCAATGATTTTGCGGTCTCAGTAATTTTCTGAGCTGACGCATGCACTGCCCAGTATGAATTCATTGTTGTCAATGGTCAAAATACGACTTCTGTATTTCACAAGGTAGTGTAGCGACAACCTTAGGGCGAGGTGGCCAAAACTGCAGACATTCACGTCAAGTTTATTTTTAATGTCGCATGCCAAAAATTATTAAAATCGGCCAATGTTTCAACGGAGCTATTGAAAAAATAAAAGTGGCACGTTTTTATGGACCGCGGTGTCGAGGGTAATAGTGAGTGTTTTTGCATAGTTCAACTGCCAGCGGCAATGACAAAAAATATTTAACCACTGTATCCAAATAATGACTTTAGTCATGTAGAGAATTTCTTTTGGAACATTTTGCTGAAAACTGCATGACTCTATGACGTACGGTTGCAAAATTATGGTGTCATTAACTTTGTGCCGTTTTTATTGGACCACCCTGTATATGGAACTTGTTACTGTGTTGTGAAATATACGGAGGTGCATAGCGGCAGAGACTAGGCTAAGTGTTCACGCTTTCTGTGTCAAGCAGTTCAGTTTTTAGTCGATCATACTTAGTACGGTCATGCTATTCGTACGCTCCCTTCATCTGTCCATCTGCAACATATGTATTGTGGCTATACAGTACGTCGTAGGAAGTTGGCGATGATACCATTGTATAGGGCATTGGCGAGTTCCTATAGGCTGTCAACAGTATGTGCCTGCAACGGTTTACTGGCAATTTGCAGCTTGAGTATTTCATGAAGGTATCATTGGTTTTTAACATTATATTGTTAGTTACATATATAAGTAAGAAACTACGTTTATATTATGTCCACTGAACTGGTACGGACCCAGGCTGCGAGTATGGTCAGCTAATCGTAGCAATAGCTGGGCTCTCTTACATTATGCTTGATAGTTATCGGAAGGATATCAGATGTAGTTTCAATTATTATTAGCCATCTGTCTTAGTTTATTGAGTTTTATGGTCTTTGTTTACATCACCAGTGTCTTAATATATATCTGTGATAATCTTGTGCTTCGGTGTATATGGTTGTTAATTTGTAATAAGACTGCACAATCATATAAAATACTAATCCTCTTGTCATTTTCCAAGGATAATCAAAAAAAGTCCAAATAAGAGTCAGTGCAATGTGGAGGAGGGTTTATGGGGCTCAAGATTATGGTATTTATTTTTTTCACACATCAAAAACACAAAATCTGATGTCACCAGATGCAGTTTCTGGGGCAGCAAAATGCGCTTTCGGCCGGAGCTCCACCCCAGACCCAGCTGCCGGAGCTCAGTGTTGCCCCAGACCTAGCTGCATTGAGTGGATCTGCTTGTAAGGAAGGGAACATAGGAGGATAAAGGAAGAGAAGAAAATGGGAAAAGAACAGTAGGTGAGGGCAGGATGGGAGGGAATGTGAAGGCAAGGAAAAGATAAAAGAGAGGACCCGGAATGATTTTCTTGCAGCAGGGCCCGAAATTTGAAGTTACGTCACTCACTGAACAGAGTTAGCTAACATGCGACTATGCGTAAGGTTTTCAGATGTGCAATGAGTTAAATGGCTACCTACTAGCTTAATTAACTGATCTGTCAGTAAAATGAATATTAAAGTGGCAAAAATAAACAGAATCGTGTGACTGAAAATACTGCAATACTGTATTAAGACAATAACACAACATGCAACAAAGGTACAAACTCAATGGGTTGCAACAGTTATTAATAAGCTATGCAGATTCATCAGATTACAGCAGACATTGTTCCCAGCGAAACAAAAGCAACAATGGTCGTCCAAACATGACACATTTATTGGCAATATTTTTTAAATTTTAGCCTGTCAAAAAGTTTCTTTTAAAAGTATAAAATTTTGGCACAAGATCCTCATTTTGAAGGAAATTAAGGGCGCAATTGAAATTATGAGCACCCATCATCTCCTGTCGGAAAATTGCATTTTTAATCCACAATGCCGCAGAAAACACATAAAATTAAAGGTTGTAATTAGATGAATCTGTAAAGCTTATAAAACCAGTAAAGTGAAACTGCTGCAAGTGAGAAAATGTCTGCTGCAACAACACACAGAAAACTCCGAATGATAAAAGATTTAATTACCCATAAAGCAGTTGCATTGTCAATGTGCACCATTTCAGAACAAAAACAAGACACAAATCATACAAATAAAGACAAATATAACAGAACATCACAAAAGAGTCCAAACAAAACAAGTAATACTGCATTTTCAATTTTGTCGTTCAATTGACCTTAGTTAAACGTATAATACTTTCTGCTTTTGTTGGTTAAAATACATCTTCAATCAGCCCACATTGTGACTTAAAAAGCCGACAATTGATAATGCCCAAAATGGAAGCACCAGCATTTTGGTGAAGTATGTTTAAAAGCACAAGGCACTAAAGGCCAACCTACTAAATGCTTTTTGGCATATACTGACTGCAAAATTTTATCAGAATCAAAAAAAAGCCGCAGGCACCATAGCAACACAGGTGGACAGATGTTACTGATTGTATAATTTGTCCCATATCTATAAGAAAGTTCGAAATTGGTAAAAACAAAAGTGGCCCCAATTTATCTCAGACAAGCGAGCAAATAAAAGATACGTCTACTGACTACAACAAGAAACTGAAAGCAGACAAGTGTAAAATATACCATAATGAGCACAAAGGTAACACAACAATACAAGAGCAAAAATTGGATATATAAAACAACTCTGTAACTATGCGAAAGCACAAACATGGAGTATGGATATGGATAAAACAACACACTGGATGATAATATGGGTAAAATGGTATAAAATACAGGCCTCTAGCCAATGGGAGATTAAATAGGTTTAATCGAACTCCTTCTATCAGCTGGAACCAAAAATAGTCCCCAGAACCACTGCCATTAAGGTTTCAGACTGCAACCAGATGTTAGTGGCTCCAGAGGGTTACAGTTTTACATCCAACACTGCCAGTAAGCTAATGGTTTTAATGGTTTAGCAAAGTATAATAATAATATGGTAGTATAATTATAATTAAATCAATGATGGACGTCTTGGCTTAGTGGTACAACCAGCCACTAGCTCAACAGCTTAGCCATTTAAACCGCTAATCCAACCATTAAGGCTTTACACCAACTGTAAAAGCCTTAGCTTGAGCAAGTAAAGTCTTACATCCCGCCTTAGCAAACAGTTCCAAGGGGGGTGAGTGACTAGGGTTTAACGTACCACCCGACACAGTATAGGTCATTTCGGGGACGACCTTTTCAGGCAGAATACAAACACAATAATGGAACGGTAAGTTTAAACTTTACAATAAACAGAAAGTTTAACCTTTACAGAAACACAAAACACAAAAATGAGCTAAACCTAAAATTGTAAGAACTCCATTATATGTGTGCATATGTAATTAACATAATGGTAGTTCTAATAATCTGTTATCCTACAGTCGTCAATGTGATAACGCTGTCTATTGGAGGACAGGGTGAACAGTTCCGAGGACTAACCATAAAGAAAAGATAAGCAACATTTGTGATTGTCATGCTCAAAATGCAGAAAAGTGCCTTTGCGGCTGGAGCTTTGCCCCAAACCCCACTGGGGACACTGGAGAGCCTACAATACAGTGCTCTCCCAGACCACCTAGCCCTATTGATGGAGGGCGGCTGGGGAGGAGTTGAAACCCCCTTTCCAAAAGTGGCTATGGGCCTCAAATGGTGCAAAATACTTCACGAACTATCGCTGAAACAATGCGTGACGGCATATAAAATCTGCGGGTAAAAATAACGACGCACCATGCACGTGGGAAATGGAAAAACAATGGCACTGTTGTAACCACACGCAGTGTGGAAAAGTGGATATAAAGTGGCACAGAAAACATGTCAAACATGAACCACTGCACAAACCCCATATCAAGGGCAGAACATCGGATAAACTTTCTACGTGGTACAGTATGCATTTTTCCAGCGTCTTAATGTTTTTATGACTGTTAATAAACAACATACAGATGTGAATGAATCAGCATGATGAACTCTGTAGTTAAGACATTTTGCTAGAAAAACGTAGGTGCAATGTTTTGGGATTCTGCCCTCGATGTGTGTTCCAATTTCACTTATAAAAACTCTACTGCAAAAACGAGCATGACTAAATGGGAAAACAACAGTGAAAATCCGACCAACACACCTGACTGAGCTGTGAAAACTACAGGAGATCACAATATCACAATGGTATAAAAATATGTCAAAAAAAAACAACCCGAGCACTGCTGGTGAGATCACATTGAACACAAATAACTAGAGATGCACCGATAAGGCAAATGCCGATTTAATTGGTCTGCCGATTACCAGCACCTAGCATGTGTTAAACTTGATAAAATGAGCAGCATTATGGCTCCCTTTCAGACTTAGAAGTGCTGGCCTGCTGTTGATGTCGAAAGATGTTTACGATAGTCAGTAAAACTGTGCTGGTATGCTCATGTACAAAGTACTGGTACACTGTCATGTGTTGCATTTTAGCACATTATCAATAAAACAGTACAAAAAAACCTGCTGATACTAATCACAGACAAAATAGACTGGTACCGATTATTTGTCAATTATCACTCAGTAAATCTCTACAAATAACCCTGTATCTAAGTGAAGGCCAAGGGAAAACGAAGCTAGGAGAGGAAAAACAACAACAATGGGACTAAGGACTCGCAGCCTGAGTTGATCAGTGCATGTAGCCGTCACGACAACTCAGCGACCACTCCTGCCAGCCTCCGATGTAATGCTGGGCCCTGGCAGTACACAACATACAACATGATATAACATCACTAATTATTATTAAAATAAACATAAGAAAAAGATGTTGTAAGAGCGCATATCTCCACCAGGTGAATTTTTACAGAATAGTAAGACAATACACTGGAGATATATTAATGTCATTGCTATTCTGGTATTACACCACTGTCTGCAGACGGACATACAGACACAATAATACCGTACGCACAGAGTGAATAACCAAATAAATTATCTTAGCCATAATGCTGTATCTAAGTGAAGGCTGAGAGAAATGAAGCTACGAGAGGATGAATGACATCGAGGACATTCGCTAGGTGAAGATTAAAAAAAACAACTAAAAATGTTCTGTGGAACGAGGTATCTGTCCCATTGCCATACTATATAGCCTAGCAGCTGCGTATAAGAGGGGGTAGATACAAACAGGGTGCAATTATCTTTCAGGGAGGCCGAGTTGTAGCCAATTTTGTCCCAAAATTCATTGCCATGGCAACAGGGGTCGGCATGGGAGAAATTTAAATGACCGTCAGATAGCCTGGGCCTAAAAGAGGGGGGTAGGTGCAAACAATGCACAAATATCTTTTACAGGGACTGAGTTATACCACTTTAAAATCTCCATTGGCTGTAATGCAAATTTTTGCAACTTTTGAATGGTTGCTATGGTAACATGGGTTGTTAGGGGGTAAATTTAAATGACACCGTTAGATTGCATGACTCCAAAAATAGGGGGTAAGTAAACACAGCGTGCAATTATCTTTTATGGGGACCGAGTTATACCGCTTTGAAGTCCCCATAGGCCGTAATGCAAATTTTTAAAAATTGGGGTAAAATATGGGAAGGAGTTATCAGATTTTTATCCCAATCAAACTCGACCTTACTTTTCGGGCCCCGAATCACTGTGCAAAACTTCATCAAAACTGAATCAAAATTGCGGCCGTAAGTGAGTTTACAGACAGACTGACAGAAGTGATTTTATAATCTGCCCCATGCTATGCTATAGCAATGGGACAGATAATAATGCATCATCAGCATTACACATAAATGCTGCGACAATTTCATGACCGTTGACTACTCTTGTCAAACTCAAACGTACTCCAAGTAACTTAAGCTTGTCCCTCCTTCCCGCTCAAAAAACAAGAAAATTTGTTACCAGATGTTACCAGGTTAGCAAGCCAGAAGCCTTTCTAGCATAGCCAACCAATAGCATAAAGACAATAAAGATAAATGCAATGTGATACCTAACTTCTTAAACAAATAAATGACATAGCTTCCCTACATAATAAATGCCTATAAAGTCTGCACTAGTGACTCAGAATAAGGTGAATATTTGTCAAATTCCCTAATACCTACTACATAAAACTTCCCTGCTAATTAATTACAGATGAAAAATGAAATGAAACTAGGCAAAATTATTGGCTAACCACTTGAATCCGAGCTCATTAGCAATCTTGACAGCGGCTGCACTTCTTGCTGGAGAAAGGTCATAGAACACAATGTTGGTGTCGTCAAGGTGGGGTTTTTCCATGTCAAACTTGGTCAGAAATTCCTCATCACTCAGAAGCAGTGCCAACTTGAGCTGTTCAACTGGACAACACACAGTAAATAGCAGAAATACAAAAATTGAAGTCTGGTGTTAATCACTGTGAATTCCTTTTCACATTTATTTGACACTATTTGGCAAAAATTGCAATAAAATCCAAAACTCAACAAAACCTAAAAACCCATGTAGCTGGGTGTTTAAAAGTAGCTTTTTCAACCCTGATTGGTATCCATGATAAAATTAGTATGAGACTATGTACATCGGCTATGCTATAGTATATTACAGCAGTGATGGAAATGAGCAAAAACTGCACATTATAATTATGCACTGTTACTTACTGCTAAATTGCAACATAAACATCCAAAATAATGCTACAGCACATTCTGACTTCATCGGTAACAAGTATACTTACTTACTAACATACTTCATCGCAAATTTCTGCAATTCACTCATGACTTTATCAGGTTCATAACAATTATCTCTAACAAACTGTCTAGCAATGCTGGTCATACGTGGTATATTAATGCTTGTAGGTATGGATCCCGTCTCCTCGATTTCACTCGATTCACGGACATCGATCAGCTTGATAGTTCCACTGTCCAAGCGATGGATAAAGTCATCCAGATACACGATCATTGTCTGCGCATGACCAGTGCCACCGATTTCAGTATCCATTTCACTCGTCGATACTGCAAAATACAACAGTATACATGAAAACACACAACATCATCATCATCATCCTATTGATTCTTGCTTTGCAAAATAGGGCTTATTGGAGGTTGACAGGAAAGGTCATTAAATTGCTGTGACCGCTACGTGCGTGACTGACATAAGTCGTTGACATTTTGGCAACTGCTGACGCCAGTGCTACCTTCTTCGAAATATCTGTTTGCCACTAAATATCAACAGCTATGATCATTAAAAACTCCCAAATATTTTGAGACTTTCCTGTCAAGACCAAGACATGTCTCAAATCCAGCACTAAGACTTTTTACTTTAAGACCAAGATCAAGATTATTTCAGAACTTAAGACACAGACCATAGTCCTAAGGACCATATCATTGCCTTTTATTGGCAAACAGATATTCCGAAGAAGGTAGCACTGGCATCAGCAGTTGCCAAAATGTCAACAAATCCAGCACTAAGACTTTTTACTTTAAGACCAAGATCAAGACTATTTCAGAGCTTAAGACACAGACCATAGTCCTAAGGACCATATCATTGCCTTTTATTGGCAAATCAAGCATTTCCATAGCGCAAACAGCAAATGAGTGAAACGAAACACCGCACCGGCAGCAAATTACTGCATTAATGCTAACTCTAACCTAACCCTGATCCTAACTATAACCCTATACCTAACCTTAACCCTAACACTAACCTTAGCTTTAACGTTTGCCCTAGTGTCTAATCTGCGGTAATCTGCTGCCAGTGCGGTGCCAGAGTTTCGTCACGCTGAAAGCAAATATCACTTGCATTAAGTATCTCACCTCAGTCCTCGTCCTCTGATACTAGAATACTGCCAACCTGTCCTACGCTGTCTTCCATTCTCAGCTCAAAAGCATCTCTTCTAAAGTTTTTTCTCTTTTTTAGTTTTCTTACTTTCTCTCACTGACGAAATTTACGGAGCAGCGACCAGCTTGTCTGTCTTAGAAGCCTTAGGCGACGTTGACTATGGTAAAGTGCGGCAGTTTAAACCAGCTCAGCTGGCTTTTAGACACAATATAAAATGTTTATTTTTTACTTACTTATGTATATATCTTTATGCAACTTTTTCTACAAATCTAGTACTGCAAACAGTACAGACCGCAAGTTTCTCTCTGCGCTGGCACCGAGAACGTGGCCGTCTGCACGAAACGACACGCATCCACGCCACGCCATCCCTGCGATGCCACACTTCCATTCAGTTTGCTGCTGGCAACAACGGCTTCAGCAGGCAAGAGCGTACGAAAGCTCGAACTTCGTTGACAACTGACCGACGAAACTCGTCGACAACTGGACAGAACGTTCGACAACGCCACTCTTCTGACTAAGAATCCGTTCAGAGACATGTTAGCACCAGGTTATATTATTAGTAACAGCCTGAAACGGAGTTACAAACTTTTAACGCAGAAAAAAACGACTAATTAACATAAATATTAAACACGCCGCTAGAGGTCACACTATGGTCTTGCGAAAATCCGAATGGTACCGACAAGAGTTCTTTAAAAAGCCCAGCTGTCGCTAGGGTTGGCCGACCTTACTGCATGTTATATCCGAAGACCAGCTTATGACTCCAGGTAGCGGAAAGAAGGCGATTTCACATTTTGTTTTGGAGGAGACTTGAATGTCACTTTATTGACAGTATAAAACGTTGAAATAGGATCATTTTTGTTATTTTAAAAGCAGATATCAGCAGTCTTTTACTGACCAAATCCAACTGTTATGACACTGGATTAGCCAGCCACAAAATGAGACACTAAGACAGTTTATTTCACACTTTACTGTAAGCTGCATGAAACATAAAACTTTTCACAGTTCTCTGAACAGGCCCGTCGAGAGGGTGGGATAGGGGGGTGCTACCCCAGGCCCCGCGACGTTTGGGAGCCCCAACGTCGTTGAAAAATATAAAGTACACCAGAATGCACCATTTTAAAACATTTGAAAAAAAATCACAAAATTTTTCCCAAAAGGGACACAATGAATTGGGGGCAATGCAAGAATATGTTTCCCTGGACCCGGGTGGACGGCCTTAGCTGTAACGAGCACCTGTAAGTGATCGTACTAGCTAAGGTCGAGAGATAAATAGTTGAAACGGCTATCCATATGGCTGCCGGATAAGTGTCTTGTGCCTAATGCTTTTGTGAGCTTGGTGAAAACTTACATACAAATTTATTCCAGTGGTGGTGTTCAGTAGCCAAGTATTTTAAAAACTCGTTTTAGCACAATGTAATAGTAACCAGAAGTATTAAAATTTTTACAACATGGACTGTTCGAATGTTCATAATTGTGAATGCTGGTTTTAGGCTACTGCACTATCTGACATGGACCTGTAAGCGAAAGCGACAGCAAGTGGTAGCGAGCGAGAAACGGGACGAGCGAGAGCGAGCGAGATTTTTCCTGTGAGCGAGCGACAATATATACGAGCGAGTCGAAGCGAGTGAAATTTAGAACGGCACGATTTTTCACACGCGACACCATGTAATGCTTCTCGCATCTTAGTTATCGTTGAGTCGTCTGTCTGTCGGTGTTTGTCTGTCTATCCGTCACACTCTGCAACTGTATCAAAACGGTGCTAGCTAGGATCACGAAGTCTTCACTGTCGGCTGCCACAAATTAGACTAGTTTCAGGACCTTAAAAACGGTGCAAGATAGGGCCAATGTTAATTAATCAAGGTTAATTAATTTCAATTAATCAGTTACAGGAATTCCCGTAAGTCCTTTCGATTGACACCAAAATCGACCTTGAACAACCTTGAAACCCAGAAAAAAGGGTTTATTAGTGATTTTTGGCGTTTCATGTTAAGGCGCACATTTGAAGAGTGAATTGCGCCTAAATGGCTAAAGATATAGACGAAGACAACCAGCATTAAACGTAAATTTTGGCAGTTGAAGTTTGAACTTTTGACCGCTGATATTCAGAGACAGAGACCTCAAAGTCCTCAATTACTTCCACTTTGGGTATCACACTTTTTTAAAGGATGCCAACTATGGAATCGACTTCCACGTGATTTAATGGAAATCACATCTCCTGCATCATTAAGGAAATTATGAAAAAAACTACTTAATCTACACAAAATGTGACAAAAAAGTAATCCACTGTCGTATTTTGCAAAACTTTAAGCAACGACTTAAAATTTTTTGATGAAACATAAGAACCTTGCAATTTCTCGCAAGCGAGATTTACCTACGAGCGAGCGAGAAAACGGCTAATGAGTCGCTTACAGGTCTAATCTGACAATATCCAAGAATGAAAGAATTTCAGCATAATTACCTTCATCAACCCACACATAGAATTTAAATTAATTCTGAACGTTAGACTTTACCTAAAAACTTAAATCTAGTATCAGCTATAGGCCAATTTTAATAACTCCTAATTAAATAGCAAGTTTTAATTTCAATTCAAAATACGTTTTCAAATAATTTTAGTTCTCATTCCAGTTATATTTGTGAAGTGTGAAATTATTTCAATTATACGGTAGTTTCAGCTGTCAGATTAATTTCAGTTTCCATCCTACTGATAATGGCTCAATAACAACCAGGCCTACACAGTTTCAGACCCGTCGAAAGGGTGGGGAAGGGGGGTAAGCTAACCCAGGCCCGCAACATTTGGGGGCCCAGCCGTCACTCCGAAATATAAAATACAACCAAAATGCACCATTTCAAAAAAAATTTTTTTTAATTTCTCCGCAGAGCGGCAGAGGGGCCTCGCGAAAATGTTTGGTTTGGGGCCCCACGAGAATTTTTTCCCAGGGCCCGCTGTGGCTCTCGACGGGCCTGCACAGTTTTGCCCAAGGACATTAACCAGGCCACAGAGAAAAGGGCAAGAACATTCAATGCCAATGCCAAAGCGGTAACCATACTTCCAAGGCCAAGCCTAAGCCACAGCATTAAAAGCCAAGGCCTTTAAGACCAAGGCTGAAACTAAATGAATAGCATATGAGTCATTAAAAAATACCATTCAAAATTCATTTCTTTTATATGTCACTTACTGGTATTATTAGTGCTGATACGATTAAGTAATTTCCACCATTCATTTACGGGCACACGTACAGTACGTAAAGCTTGTGAGAATATTAGCAATAACTATAGCTAACAAATCAACATAGTACTCAGGCACAGCAACTTTTTGCCAGCTTCGGCCATGATATTCATGGCCGAGGCCGAAACACCCCTGGTTTCTGCTTGCTACTGTTGTTGCAACACTACTTCCAACAATACACAACTTTGCCGACTGAGATGACTGACGAGTTTACGGGAGAATATGCAGTTCCCCTAAATCACATTCCACATTATACACTGACTACTACTCCACCTTAGAGAACAGTCAGCAAATATTAATTCCAAATATGAATAAGCAGAACATTGGCACAGTGAACAGTAACAACCATTCCATGTAAATGGAAAAATGCTTAAGTGAGAAATTTTATGGAGCACAAAACGTCGGCAGCCAGCGTATTAACCAACAGGATAGTCAGTAATAAATATGTATACTTGGAAACTATCACATAATCACGGAGCCAGAGCTGCATTTAAGGAACCACTTCACCTAAGCCCCTTTCAAAGTGCATAAAATATTTATCAAAAAGAAAAAAAACACTGATCATAAGAGAAAGGGAGTGACTCAGACCTAACATAAAAGCAGAGCTTGAAATAGGATGGTATGAATCAGTATCACATACTGGCACTTTTTTGGAAATGGCAAAAGCATAGCACTTATTTTATGTCTTTCTACTTCAAGCCCTGCATAAATATGTTTACTGCTCCAGGTACATATTTCGAATACACATGTATAAAGCAACAACCTAGAGTCAAAAACTAAAATTCAGTTTCCGTGGTTTCATATATTCCAGAACTACATCGTCGGTTACAGTCTTGCGTTGTTCCTGGTGTTCGGCAACAAGTTTCTGCAAGATTGTGATCAGTTCTTTCTTCAGTTCTCCAGTGAGCATCTCCCCACTGGAATAGGACTTCCGGATGGACTCCAGTTGCGTGTCATCTTCGAGAAAGAATGAAAGATACTGGTACGAGATGTCGACGTCACAGTCTCCGCCCTTCAGCCGATGCTCTTCGATCGTCGCACCACCACCCGAGAATGCAAACCTAGCAAGAAAGTGACACAAAATGCAATAAAATTTGGATTAGTTAGTTATGGATAAAAACAGAGCTGTCGAATTAATGTGTCAACTTAACGCATTAAAGAATTAACATGCATTAGAAAAAATTAATGCACATGCATAAATTTAGTAAATTCTGTGAAGCAGATGTGCCAATATTCCCTTAAACTACGTTTATTTGATGATTGAAAATATTCAAGTGATTAAAAATTGTTTTGTTGCCGTTTCATCACTACTGTCACGGTCCTGCAACACAAGCACGACTTTGAGGGCTGCATTCCACTCACTCTCTTGATGTAGTCCACCGATAATATCAGCAATATTAATGATGCAGTGGCATAGCAACAGGTTGTGCAGGTTGTGCATGCACAAAGGCCCCCGGCATTTAAGGGCTCCAGGCCCTAACTGCCTGGGCTGCAATTTTTGCACCTCTGAAAATGCAAATTATGAAACTGTTGGAAATCCTGAATCTGAAATAAAGAAAATAACACATATGAGATGCACAATTGCACAATGCACATGAATATTTTAATCTCTGACTGTCGCAGCATGAAAGATCTTCTTAAAACTCATCAAAGGTTACTTTTGCATTACGGTGTCAATCGAAAATAAATGAGCAAAGAATTTGGTCATTTTTGGTGTGGCAGATGATTTAGCAAACAGAAACGCCCGTAAACAAAAAACGTTCGATCGAATCGTGATCTGTATGCTTATTGCTTTACATTTTGCAATTTCTAACATGATAGCAATAAACTATTGTGTAAAAGTGTGAATAACTGTGACGATTTCTGTACTTGGTAGCGTGGCTTACAGTGTATGTTCATTCTTTGCATACGCCTATTTTTCACTGCTACTGCGTATTAGCTATCGTAATTCTGTCTTGGTGTCTGTCCGTCTGTCTGTCACAGTTTGGTACCGAATCATGCTCAGGTTAGATAGAGACTTCTGGTTTCCACCCCATGAGCGTGGAATTTCTAGTTTCTTGTGACTAAATTTTGTGACGCTGAGTGAGGGAATTCCCCTCGAATGAAAGTGATAACAGGGGTGTCCCCCAAAAGTCGTTATTTTACTGCTCTTGGCTGATCCAACACGAAAACAGTAGCAGATCGGCTCAGACATGCTGTTCATCATAAAAACACTAGTTTAGCAGTATCGACAGAGATGACCTTGAACGACTTTAACCCCTAATATAGGTTGCTTTGTATTTTTTTGCACTTCTCGGCTGCGGCACACATTTTAACAACAAAACAAATAGCGTCAAAATTACTAGAGATAGACCAGGACAGTCAGCATACAAAATTTTCAGCATTAAACGTTCATTCTGACTGTTCAAGTCTCAACCCCTATGTTGAAAAAGTCCTCTGTACGAGGACATCAAATTGGGATACCCTCTTCAAGTTACATGATTTCAGTTACTATCCACTGATCTAGCATGAGAACAGTTGCAGATAGACACAGACTTGCTGCACATCGTAACAAATACTGCTGACGAGCTTTTCGGGGGTACTGACATAAATAAACCTTAAATGACCTTGAACCCCAAAATAGGAACTTGTTTCAGTAAATTTTTCGTTATTTCTTGTTGCGACTCAAAAAGAAATTTTTTGGTCGAAATTACTGCAGATAGGCTCCCTATACCAAGACAACCTGCGTCACGCGTCTCATGAGCATTAGCTCATCTCTTGCTTGTTTAAGTTGGGGGCCCACCAATGAAGCTGTGTACAAGGGCCCCCCAAAACCGAACTATGCTACTGTAGTAATGCGTTACTAACATGTTAACACACGCGTTAAAAAAATTAGTGCTTCGACAGCTTTAGATAAAAGAAAATTTGGTGATCATACTATTAGGAACACTGTGACGAAAGTTGCTTAGCACATATTGGTTGTCTTGGTGGCATAAGGGTTAGAACAAATGATCAAAAGATCATGAGTTGGACTCCCAGTCAAATAACTATCAAATAGTTAGGATGCGTGAGACGTCATGGTAAACCAACCAACAAGATAAATTCAGCCTTCAATCCTTGCAGTGGTAAATCCAGAAAAATAAGGCAATCAGTAAACACCTCACCTCTCCCCTCCCTAACCCCACCGGGCATTGTCTTAAACTGCACTGAGTTGTGAGAAAAAATAAACATCATACTTAACCATTTCCATATGCAACAAATAAAACAAAAGGCATAAAACAACCAACATCACGCACTTGTTGATTTTGGTCTTGATCTGCTTTGGCGTGTCGGTGAGATAGATAGACGACGTGATATCACTGCCACTCATCTTGCTCTGGGCTCCGTGCAGAGCCGGTATGAACGTCGAGTGGATCAGAGCCGGCTTGGGATATCCAAGCCGTGGTGCAACATCCCGCGTCATACGAAAGTACGGGTCCTGGTCAATTGCACACGGGATCAGACATGGAATATCCACCTGACCTCCAAATATCTGACAAACAACAGCAGCATATATTTCATACCATAATAAACTCACATATAAAATTATAAATAATAAGCTACAGTGTAGAGAAGTTCATCAAATTTCAACCTGCTGTTGGTTGAACTAGCTTGGGAGTACATGCAGAATGTCCATGTCAAAGTTTAGTATGGCAAGGCGACAATGTTTTAATACAATCCGAGTTTCTAACAAAAGCCATGTCTTTATCACAAGCCGAGCTTCTAGGTCACTTATTCAAGCTGGGGACTTAAGCTATAAGTTTTACATTATTCATGTCATTAAAAGTAATGCAACATATACTGCGGTTAACAGAATGTGTGCATGGTGCCACCTTACCTGTGGAAACGAGACACTAAATGATGGTGCAGCCTGGATAGCCGGAAAGCCGATCTTCCCAATACAGTCTCTGTCTGTGAATCCGAAGATGCCACGGGCCTGATTAAAAGTGACAAACTTCTGAATGCGACAAATAGTCCGATAAAAGTCTGGAGTAGTCGCGATATAATCTGTATCAGCAAAGATGAATGTCTTATTGATGTCAAAGCCAATGGCAATTATGTCCTTGGCATTAGAAATGGCAAGGCGGTGGACTTCGTCGATCGTGAGATCTTTCCAGAGGAATTTTTCATCATCAGTAAGCTGAATTATCAGTGGTACGTCAAATGTGTCCTGCAACATATCAGCTGGCAAGGTTAGAACAAGAATTCTGAGCTCATGCTCATGAGACACGCGAGAGCCCATAGCAGCTCCTTTTTGCAGGTAATTTCGGTCTATGTTCATCCATTTTGTCTCAGTTCACTATTCTGCAGCTTAAAATTGCAAAAATTCACTAAAAGCCCCTATTTTGGGGTTGAAGGTCATTCAAAATTACTGATGATAACAGCAATAAAAAGCATGTTACCAGTGCTTGTTATGATAAACAGCACGTCTGTGCCTATCTGCAAGTGTTTTCATGCTAGACAAGCGAATAGCGCAAAAATCACCACTTTTTAAAGGGGTACCTATCTTTGACACCCGCATACGCCCGTCTCGTTGAACGCAAAAGATTGGGACCTAGACCGATAAAATCGATGTTCAATGCTAAAAATTTCATATGTAGGTTGTCTTGGTCTATGTCTCGCTATTTTGGTGCAATTCACTCTTGAAATGTGCGTTGGAGTCCAAAATTGCGAAAAATTCACTAAAACTCCTTATTTTGGGAGTTTTGCAAGTTCAAGGTCATTCAAGATCATCGATCTTGACAATTCTAAGAAGCTCATCACCAGTGCTTGTTAGGATAAGCAGCGTGTCTGTGCCTACCTGCAACCATTTTCACGGCAGATGAGCCAATAGTGGCAAAATAACGTCTTTTTAGTGTGGGTGCCCTTTTTCTCCCCCTCGTTCGTGGGGAACCTCTAAACCCAGCGGCGTGAAATTCTGTCACAAAATACTAGACACTGTAGGCTACCATGTGGTGAAAGTCTCTGTCTCACCTGGTCTTGAAACGGTACCAGGACGTGACAGACAGACACAAGACACCAGACACTAAGTCCCCAAGACAGAATCACCATAGCTAATATGCGCTATGCTAGCTCTTGCGTGTAAAAAATTAATGGTGTGCATAACTCTTCGTCAACCCATCGCAGAAGCATTAAGCATCATCTTGTCAATTAAGATTGGTAGCTTGGTGACACAATGTTTAAAATACTGGACTTACAATCAAAATGCCATGAGTCTGACTCAGGACTGATTTGGTCACTATCAAATGGTTAGAACTTGAATGGGTGACTGTCTGAGGACAAATAAGCCATCTTGGTATACTATATAACCAACACAAAGATCAACTCCAACTTAAGTCCCTCCACTCCAGGATAGGTAAACCAGACTGTATATTGGGATTCAATACTTATATGTCAGCTGGCATGTAACAATGCGTGATTCCATATGGCAAATGTAGCTCCATAGCTCTGCAATGGGTTACCACACTTTTTTAACCTTTATATACAAAATTACACAATTTTATTACAATAAAAGAACTGAGAATAGTTTACAATTACAATGAGCAACTTCAAACTGTAATTTATTTTTTTTCACACAACAACAGTAACCTACCATTAGAGAACAAATGATTCATGTAGAAATGTTATAGATCTGTAATTAGTTAATAGCAGAGACAGTATCACATTAACCTGAAGCCACTTAGTAAATACAAATGGTATGAGATGACCGAGGTGCATGGCATCAGATGAAGGCCCTCGTCCAGTGTACAGGAAGAATGGCTTCTTCTGTTCATAAAGATCCAGTATCCAGTTGAGCTCACGATGTGAGAAGAAGATACCACGCTTCAAGAGGTGGTGAACTGGTTTACCAGTCACTGCTTCAAACCTTGTAACAAAACAACGGCTATAACAGATGTAAGGTAGCACTGTGCTACACAAGCAATACTTTTGTTAAAGGTTCCCTGCCATGGTCAAACTCACTCGCGCAATTTATGTAGATTTAAATTAGACATCTAACCTCGCATATATAATATGTTGATTTGAGCTTGATAAATAAACAAAATTAATTTGCAATTTCAAACAAAACATGGCATTACATTACGTTACCTGGGGAACTGTTCCACAGGTGACGTCATGAGCCTAGCCTAAAGACATCATGAATATTAATGGATTAGCCAGTAACGTCATCAGTCTAGGCTAGGCCATTAATATCCATGGCCAGCGTGATGACGTCACCTGGGGCGTCTACATGCCAATATGGCGACGCAAAAACGTGATTTTTGCAGATCATCAATTTCAAAGGTAAATTTCTCTGTGTTGACAAAATGCTGGGCGCTGATATTACTGTCAAAATTATCAGAACATGGTGCAATTTTACAAAAATGGATAAAATATATACGTTAATTTTGGTGTCCAGGAACCTTTAAGTAGCATGATACCAAATGCGACAATACCAGTATCGTTGAAATCAAAGTTTATCACAGTGCCAGATCATGAAATAAACCCTAAGTATTGCAAAGTGAATGGCGATAATGTGCAGTTTGTATCTGTTGGTAATGACTGACTGCAATCACGAAATCAAGTCATAGTAAAAAACACACTTTTGTAAATTAGCAGCATTTGCACACTAGTGTTACTGTCAGAATGATGCCAATCTAATATGCAACATTTTTATTTAATTCTCATAAACTTTCACTGTTAATGTACCAGAACTGATCGTCATTATGCGTTATAACACAACTTTCATTCACCAAGATCTGGCAACGATAGAGTGTGTAAGTGAGTGAATAAGGTTTAACGTCCTGCCCAACGCAGTATACTGTAGGTCAGTGATTTTCAACCGGGGTTCCGCGGAACCCAAGGGTTCTGCGAGCATCTGCCACGGGTTCCGCAGCTGGCCAGTAAAAATAACCCAGCGTGCGAAATCACGCCAGACAGTGTCGTAGAAATACTCAACATCGATGTTTTTGTTTGAAATTGTGTTTCTACGTGTCGTTTTGCACAAACTTACTGTGTTGAATCATTTTTGTTGTTAGTAAAATTTTGGCATATTTGCATTTTATATAGGCTTATATTATAACATAAGCTCCTACGCAGGACATTATTCAACTCCAAGGCATTATCGAAAATGAAGAAGAAGAAAAGAAAAACGTATTGATTAGGCTTATGTTGACGAAATCGTTCGGCCATTTATTTAGTTAATTCATTTTCAGGTTTCAGGTTTCAATGCGAGGCAGGGCAGCCAGTGCCGCCCCGTAGGCTTAGGCCGCCATGTGGGCCCATCAGCCATCCCAGAAGGTTCCCAGCAATTATACTGGATACTGAAAGTCATGGCGGGAATAGCAAAGAGCACAACTACCTCCGACCACAAGACTACTCTCTATACTATGGGGCTCACCAAAGGATTTCACATCCCCCACAGGAAACCACCCAGCAAGCGGCCCAGCCCAACAGCAGACCAGCCACATGAGCAGTGCAGCCACCCACCCCCACCACGCCTCCGAGCCAAATGGAGCAAACGAGAGCTCCCCAGGGTTTCTAAGCCAGACAGGAAAACCGTAGTCCCAAACTTGTAGAGCATAGTTCGGTATCTACTGGGATCCCAACCTGACCCATCATCCCCGCAAGAGCCTCTCCAATGCCCCACCCAACCCCGAGACATGGCAGGAACAGCGAAGCCACCCAGCGCACATGACTAGACCACAGATCAGGCGGGCACCCACCAAGCAATGACCCATAGGTG
>Ga0056128_1000749_pt1 | contig 31988 bp, 15 predicted proteins | sample WorMetLIZISLAND2_FD_71113 | JGI IMG/M metagenome (GOLD analysis project Ga0056128, IMG submission 71113) | Marine gutless worms symbiont microbial communities from Max Planck institute for Marine Microbiology, Germany - Olavius geniculatus... ...
ATAGTAACCTAGGCCCTATCTCGCACCGTTACTAAGATACAGCGACTTATTGGCCAAAAATCGCAAATTTTGCCCACCTCCTCTCATTTAGCGTCCTCGTTCGGGGTGACCCCGTTCGAATTTATAACGGTTCCTAAAACTAAAGTTTTCCACGCAGCCGAAGGTAAAGATTTGGTGATCCTAGCTTGCACCGTTTTTGACTGATCCACTCGTGTGAGAAACAGACGGACAGATAGACGGACAGAATTGCGATGGCTAAGACGCGCTGAAAGCAGTCGCTGCTTTCGCGCGTAAAAACGGCGTTACATGTTGCAATGTTGTCATCAGTTTGTCTGCATGCGTCCCGGCGCTTCGTCAGTATCTACCGAGTCGCAGAGAATGACTGCATGCACGTTCTAAGGACTATTAAAGCGTGTGCAGAGCGAGTACATCTGAAATAAGCTGAACTGACACGGTTTAGTTTTTGTTTGAACTGACCAATGGACAAACAAGACCAGCCTATTGATCATTGGCTGATGCATACGTGACAACAGTCACGTATCACCGACGCCCTTAGACGGTGCCTACTGTAATGCATTACTGATTGCCCTTTGATTTATGACCTCAAAATTCAACTGGATTTTAGAGGTTGACGAGTACAAGTTCGCGCAAACTTTTATCAAGTTAATATTATTGCAGCAGTTCATAAGATTGTGGTGACAGAGAAACATACAAACAAGAAACAAACTTGCCAAGAGGCGGGAAACAATACTGTCGTCGCCAATGCGGAGAGCAAATATAATGCTGCTTTCAACGCTGTTCGAAGAACTATGCTTTTGGAAGTCTGTGCAACAGATGGCAGTCGACTGTGTTTATCGTCGCAATTGCACAGTCCACCGCCACTGTTCACCGTAACCTAGAGTCTCGTGTACGGTCACGGGTCTCCGAGATGAATCCGCGTTCAGTTCATCTTCGTTTAGCACAGTTTCTCGTCTCGTCCGTCCATCCTCCATTAATCCAAATGCCGCGTGGCCGGCGTGCAATACGCATTGCCTGCGTCCACTAATCCTAATTTGCAGACACCGACCACGGCCGGGGCTCCGCTCCGACCAGGCAGAAGCGGTATTTGTATGTACAACGAAACCTACAGGAACGAAGATTATCGCGATTCGTTTGATTTACAACCGCCGACTGCGAAGAGGCGAACCGCTCTCCACCAGTTACAAGTTCATCAAATTACAGCCTTTTGTTACGGAAAGTGCCATCATGGCGGAAAAACAGAGGGCTGAAGAGCAATTGCCCCCGCCTTAGATTTTAACCTGCCGAAAAATGTGCTTTCAAAAATAAAAAATTGGAGATTAAAACCTTCATTTCGGGGAAGTTGAGTGAAAAAAAAATTAAAATTTAAAGCACCTATAATCTACTGTACTCTGTCGGAAATTGGCAACTGTCTGTCGGAAAAAGACTGGTGATGTGTCCTCGAGGACTTGTCCTCGTCCTCGAGGCGTCTCAAAAACAAAGAGCCATGTCCTCGTTCTCGTCCTCGGTCTCAAGTTCTTGTCTTTGTCCTTGGCCTTGAGGTACAGTCCTCGGCCGTAATACCGACGACTTAATAAATTCTGTTCATTATGAATTTATTACTGACAGTTTAAACACAAAACTAAAAAATGCTGAACATTAGCTATTGACATACCGAAACCCGTCATAATACTAATTAGAGCCCACTCAGTTATGTCACACTGGTCTGGTGTTCAATACTTGGCCCTGTTCTGTATATAATTTAACTACACCATTATCTTCGACAACTGTCGAAACTAACACCACATCGTTGTCAACAATATCACTAGATCTCAAGGCTTATATAACTTTGAAGTTGCACATAAATACAATATAATGGAAAGTTTGTCACAAAATTAAACCTGCTGAGTTTGGAATTGCAAGAGTCACAAAATGTCGGGTTTTTTTGTTTATCTAATATTTTTGGCATTGTTGGACTATTCCAGTAGTATAATGCTATTAATGACGTTAAGAATGTGCAAAATCTTTCTAAAGTCACCCCTGTTGACGGTAATGTCACGTGTCGTTGTGGTAAGACCTTCAAATGTAATTTGTTTTGACCTTGAATTTTTTTAACCTTGGCCTTAAATTTGGTCTCAAGTCCTCAGCCTTGTCCTCGGTTCCAAGTCCTTGTCCTTGTCTTTGCTGTTTTTGTAAGTCTTTGTCCTAGTCCTCGTCCTCGGGTCTCATGTCCTTGGCCTTGTCCTTGTCCTCGAACACAAAGTCCTTGATAACATCACTCAAAAAAACACATGTAAAGTTTCGGCAACGGTCGTTGCCTTCTTTGGAAGATGTCGCTACTGCGAACAGATTATTCAAAAGCACTCACTCCTGTAAGCCGCACTGCGCGTTTTGCTAGTCCGTACATCCGCCGCCCGTCTGTCTCTCTGTCCCACACCAGCTATTAACTCCAGAACAAAAAGACGTGGGAAAAGGTCCGGAAAACCGAAATTGACGTGAGCGTTCCTGATGACAGGAGTAACCGATTTGTAAATTTCCGGTTCAGAATGTCAAAAACGAAAATCAAAAAAAATCACGATGTCAAAAACGTTTGCGGTAACTAGTTCGAGCCAGAGTGACGTCGGCCGTGAATATAAGTAGGCGCTGCTGTGAATGTCTAGGTGGACATCCGCATATGTCGTTACTGGGCCGACACCTATGCACTTTGCGGCAATCGCTGTTGGCTTCCAGGGTACAATGCTTTCCGCTCGCCACCAAATATCGTTACGGTGAACAAATTCTTCAAAGAAGACAGTCCGCCGGCAGCAGCGGCGTCAAGAGTAGGCCTAAATTGTAAAAAAAAGTTTGAGGAAAACTAATTTTTCGTCAAACGCGTCAAATTTCTATTAACAAATTTATTAGCAAATTTCTATAACATCACTGAAAAAGACACATGTAAAGTTTCGGCAACGGTTGTTGCCTTCTTTGGAAGGCTCGTAATTTAAAATTTGGTTCCAAATTCCTCCAAAAATGGATTTTCGTTTTCAAATTTTGTATTTTTTGGAAGTTTTTCCAAGAAGAAAAACAATCTTCGACAATCTATGAAATTAAATTTAAGAGAGTAGGACAATTGCCCCGCTACGATGATACTGACCGGCATTTGGTTTTCATTCTTCTATTAGCCTACAAATAAGCAGGTTAAATCGTCGCAACGAGTCGCGGTTAAGTTCTGTTCTTACAAGGCAGCGTTCAGCCAGCGCTGCGAGCCGCGAGTTTGAGATATTGAGACCTCGTGTTTAAATCGACATTTTTCGCGTCGACTTAGATGTGTTCGTTGGCCGGTAATCACGTTTGATCATTAATTTTTGAAGGTTTTTTGCACGTTGCTTGAGTGAAAAATTAGGACAGGAAACGAACGCTGTAATACACTAAATGCTTTGCTTTCAAGCGACGTTTATATGTGACTTTTTCAACTACTCGTGTAGTTCGAAATCACTGAATACTGATGCTGTATTATCGTTGTAATAAACAAATGTGTTTAAACTATGAAAAACGAATTGCGACAACGTAACGGCATGACAACTTTGTGACTTCAAGTCGTCATTATTTTGTCACCTTGACTCTATAATTCTGTTTAGTTGGGATCCATAATTATGTTCCTTCGACTGTCATTTTTTGTCAAACTAAAAATATACGCGTAAGTTCTTAAGTTGGTTTTGTTCAATGAAACTTTCGCAGTACATTTAAAGAAATTCAACGAAAATTATAGTCGAAAAAAATCAATCCAATGTCCCATCTTCGTGAGCGTCGGCCGGCGAATCTAACGACTTGTCGCTAGGTGACGGTTGAAATATTGGCCGCTAGTCGCTCTATACAGTTTCTGCCAGTCTTGGTTGGTCGTCCGTGCATTCACCGTAATCAGTCCAGCAAGCCGAGACCCATCACACCATTACTCGTTAGACATTGGACTAGTAATTTCGGACAGTCCGACCTTGATTCAAGCTAAGGCTGTTAAAACACACGACAGATTTATATCAGCCCCCAACCGGTCCGACTGCAAAACGCATATAGGATGTGCACTTAAGAGCCCCAAAAGCGCAAAAAAAACAATTATTGCGTGTCAAAACCGCAGCCAAAATATTTGTTTCGAGAGTTTAAACTTCCCCTTTTCTCCCCTCCATCCAGGCACTTTCCTCCCCTTTTCTTTTCCTGTCTAGTTACTAGTTTTTTCCTCTTGTCTCCCATCCCCACTCGTTTTTATTCCTAAATTTAGCTAGGGTCGTGAGGTGTGTTGTAAGCTCCTCAGCAGGGTCAGAGGCGGAGCACCGCCTGCAAACGCATTGTAACACATTTTCAACACATTTTCAGAAAACGTCTCGTGGCAACATCTTTTAGCCGTTTATTGTTGTGTTTCTTAATGTGTCGAGCGAAAATCTCCCTACATTTTTTGGGCGGAGGGGGCGGAAGGAGTGGGATGAAATTCGCTAACTCTTCCCCTAAAGCCCCAATACGGCCCTGCTATCGTGCTATCAGTGATGTAATTCAAGTTTTGAACGCCCAGCTGCTGAAGAGCCGACTGTAGTGCCGCTCTTGCGTGTGGTGTGAATAAATGTTAATTTTTACTGTTCGTGTGTATCTGCTATTTTATCAACAGACTAGTCGCAACGCCCTGCCGTCGCAGTGCACACCGTGGATGTCATCTCTCACGCACAGACAACGCGCAGGTGCGGTATGTACATGTACTTAGCAGGTGTGCATTATTCCGCACCCGGAACCAGCTGTTCATTTCATCTCAGCCAATCAGATGACACGTGCTCAATCTAATACTGTGACGAATTACACTGATAGAGTGCTATATACGGTAGCAATGGCGGATTCAAAAGGGATGGGCGGGGGCGGCCGCCCCCCCCTATTGACTGGATACATCTTAAAACAAGTGAAAATTTGGCACCAGAATGCATGATTTTTGCATAAAATTTTCAAAAAAAATTTTCACCCTTCTGCCCCCCTATTCCAAACTTCTGGATCTGCCACTGTATGTTAGTGGTCTGCAGCCTCGGAGGGAGCGCAGAAATCCCTCAACGATATGATTGATATGTGCACAATAATAATAATGAAATCGTAGCCAGAGTGACCATTTGCCCATGCACTGCAAAATTTTCGACCTTTTGCCGCAATATTTTCGTCATACTTTGCGGCACTCCTATAGTTAGCTAGTAACTAGCTACCTACATGACCGTAGGCCTAAATATTGCTAATGTAAAGAATCCCGAAATCCACAAACGATTAGGCAGTTCTGTTCAGTAGTAGACAAATAGAAATTGCAATTCCATTTTAATAGCGATTGAATCACATATCCTTAGCCAAAACATGTCGTAGCTACCGACTTACGAAAATAGATTATTCGCGATTCACTAGGTGGCAACATCGATTTACGATACCGTTTCTTGCCAAATTATTTTAGTCATTGTTTTCTATCGCCATTATTAACAGAGTTGACGACAGTTAAAGGCGAATCGCGGGCGTGGAAAAACAGTTAGGCTACGTGACTACCGAGTAGATAAATGAGAGCTGATAAAAATATGTCCTTAAGTTTTACGACTTCTGGTTCACAGCGAATGGAAATAAGTGGAGATAGAACTTATTTCGTCGCAATTCAGCAAACGTCCTCTGTCTGGATGCATACTCCGAATCGACAAATTTGGTGCCCAACTCTGCAATTAAAGGGGCCGCTTCGTGGCAAGATACAGGAAAGACTGTGACGGGGGACTAGAGGAAAGGGAAAGGCATTTTAGTCGTCAATTATCGGTATGGACACCGTCCGGTCCGTCCGTCTGGATGTACGTACAAACATGTAGCGACACGCTCCGCGGAAGTTAATTCGGTATGTCAGTTGCCGCGCTCGACAACCCACGATCAATAGGCATGTCGCACGACTAGAGCTGGGTCATCCGAGTAATTTATTACTCGAGTGAGTACTTAACAACTTGGGTTGGTGGTGTGTGTCCGATCAACAGAGTTAACCAACGCCGGGCCGGGTTAGTATACTTGAAAGGGTGACTGTCTGCAGTCGGGTAAACCATCTCGGGATGTAACCAGCCGCTTAGGTCAACTCAGCCTTTCATTCCTCCGGGGTGGGTAAATCGAGTACCGGCCTATCTGGCTGGGGTTAAGGCGAGATGCGTTCACCTGTGTCGGGTGGCAGGTAGCACTGTGTTATCCCATACAGCAGGTGACGCTCCGTAGCTCTGGAATGGCTTCTATTAAAAATTATAACGCCACCTTGTTAGTAACGAGTAGCCTACTCGAAAAGGTGAAAGGTGACGGCAAAGGTCAGGCACTTGCTACACAGCGCTGCTTGAGTGTTTCAGACTCCTGATCCGAAGCGCTTTGCAGTCTCAGAATTGGCAACTGATTGGCACAGGCTAATGATACCACAGCGCACTATGCAGATATCCATCCACTGGAGTCCCCGGTAAAGCCAGCAAACATACCACAGCCCCAATCAGCCACCACACTCAGCCTTTACCCTGCAGCCCGTAAGCTATTTATTTCCAACGCTGCTGGGGGTAGGAGGCTGAGTTGATATGAGTACACAGTAAGTTAGCGATTTGCTCAGTGCTGCTTGCAAATGACCAGTTGTGAGACCCGAACAGAAAGTTAAGAGTCTAACATTTTATACCGAGTATTATATTTAAATCATGCTGAAGCATAGTAGTTATAACTATATTACTTATTTAATCGTTTATTCACTAAATGGGCACTGGCGTATTCGTTAGGTTACTGGCTGAATAATCAAACAAAAACTTAGACAGCACAACCCTAGTGACCGGGCGGGTTATATGGTCACGTGACCAAGGTGCGCGTTGGTCACGTGATACGTATACGCCATGTATCGTCGTCGTACGTCGGTCACTGAGTGGTGCAATAATTTCGAGCGAAACACGCGTGACTTGGCGTTGCACCAGCGTCTTCCAGCTTAGCTATCCCGACCATGGAGACCCACTCAACCCGTCTTGCTGTTCAAGTAAGCCACTCGGGCCAACTCAGCCTGGCCATCCCTTCGTTGGTAGGCATAATGATTACAAACGACGGTTAAGGCGAGTTCTTGGTAACAGTAGGCCCTGTTACCAAAACTGCTGGCATACTAACCCAGTCGGTTAAAGGTACTGGCTGTCAACAGAGCCAGCCATCCGTTCGTTCCATCGTATGCCAGATTATTTGAGTTTAACTCATAATGCCGTAAAGGGAATGAGCGCCCACTGCTACGGACTAGCTATCTATACGAATACTACTTTCTTTTTCTTACTGTTTCAGTCTGCTTATAGGATTTTCGAGTTCAAAGGTTTACTCTGTTTGCTGCACGTTTCACTGTTTATGCATCATGCTGATCGCTATCTGAGCAACGCTATAACTCACACTGTACTCGTATACTTTCACAAAAAATTGAGCAAATGCTCACGAGACGTGCGAAAGCCTATAGCAGTTCCGGTTCAGTAGTTTAGCTGAAAATTGGGGTGTTCACGCTAAGTTAATATACAAATACCAAATTCTCTATCTGGATCGCATAACGATAGTTCCCTGGCGCCACCTTGTGAATGATATAAACTTGTGTCGCAGCCTGAAATCGCCAAAAAATCTATAAAACCCCCTATTTTGGTGTTTAAGGTCATTCAAGGTCATTGAATTCGGCGTTAATCGAGAGCCAGTGTACGACTTCCTATTAGTGATTAATATATAACCTAGGCCTTATCTCGCACCGCTACTGAGATACAGCGACTTATTGGCCAAAAATTGCAAATTTTGCCCACCCCCTCTCATTTAGCGCCCTCGTTCGAGGTGACCTTTTCGAATTTATGGAAAAGCTTTACGGTTCCTGAAACTAGAGTCTTCTTGGCAGCCGACGGTGAACGGGTGAAGATTTGGTGATTCTAGCTTGCACCGCTTTTGACTGATCCACCCGTGTGACGGACGGACAGACTGACAGACAGACGGACGGACAGAATTGCGATGGATAAGACGCGCTGAAAGCACTAGCTGCTTTCACGCGTGAAAATTGCGAAACCTGCGTCCGATATTTGCATTGGTTAGCCTATTTACTGTAGCTATTTTATATTGCTTGGCGATACGACCGCGTGCGACGTCTGCAGTGGCGTAGACAAGAGAGACCCAGACAGCCCAGGCTTTCAATCATCCAGACAAAACATAAGCATACTGCACTAAATTTGTCAATCTGGTCAGTTTATTCTCGGAAAAATAAGTAAAATTGTTGCCACCATACAGATCTCATCTTTTAAAGCTAAAATGCACTAATGCAGTGTATGGCTGTCAGCTGTGGTGTTCAATGTATCAATATTCTTTCCACAAGTTACGCGTTGCATATAATGACGCGTTTCGACAACTGTTACAGGAGCCACGATGGTGTAGTGCTTCTAAACTTTTTGTTTTTAACAGTGTTTCATCATTACCGGAAAATATGCGTAAATTGACTTACTCACTATGGCGATCATTACAGATTAGTGACAATTCGCTTGTCAATGCTATTTTATTTTCGGACTTGTTTTTTAAATCTCCAGTTTTTAAATGTTGGCGATGTAGTTTGTTTTAGTCTTTTTTTAGTCTTTGTGTTTGTGTGTTGTGTGCATGGGCCTCGAGCCTGCTATTGAAGACAAATAATAAATAAATTAATTAATTAAAAAATGCGATTTCGGCTGGAGCTCCGCCCCAGACCCCGCTGGGGGACCTCTCAGCGCTCCCCCAGACTCCCTAGCTGGATTTTAGGGAGTCCTACTTCTAAGAAAAAAAATAGAAAGAGGGACGAAGGACGAGGGGGAGGGAGGGGTAAAAAGGTAGGGAAAAGGAGAGAAAAGACGAAATGGGGAAATGAGAGAATGGAGGGAGGCGAGGCCTCTGCCAATTGAAATTTCTGGTTAAGCGTACACCACTGCTGTTATACTAGCTTTCGAGAGCAGCGTGCAGTTAATATAGCGTTCATGGAATCTGTGTCAGTGTCGCCTCTGAGAAATAGCTGGACACTGGGCTTCAGACGTAGGCGGTGCGGTCGGCTTTTTATCGACAGCTGGGTTTCTTAATTGTTAAACCTGTACGTTGTACTAGCGTGCAGCGCCTTATAATTAATAATTTTGCATTTTGTAAGTTCTCTAATAGTTTATAACAATTTTATTTAGTTTTTAAAAATTATTATTGTATCATATTAAGAGTCTGTACTTCGTACTCGTTAAGTTACTCAGAGTACTCAGTACTCGTCGAGTACTCGAATTATAAATTACTGGGAAAGCGCAGCCCTGATAGCTTGCTTTTTATTCTATGTTACATTTATTTATTTTTTCTCTGTAGTCTGGCCATTTCTTTTTCCGGTGCTGAAATTTTTTGTGGGTATGTGACTTGTGTTGAGTTTTATATCATTGTTGCTGTTGGTGTTATGTAGCCATCTGCTCATGAATAAACTACAAATAAGTAGTGCTTATTCGATTACATATATCTTTCTATTTATTGCGTTAGTCTAGGGTATTCTTGGAGACCGACGAACGCTGAATCGGCCTGCCTGTCGATGGGCCTGTCTTGGACGAACCAGAGTAAAGAAGAGAATACAGTAATGCTGCAACATTAGAAGCTCAATTTTCATTTCGTAAGCGTTCTGTACAAGAACTAGTATAACACAACACAAGATTAAAAAGAAAGTTAACGTAAAACTTTAGTGAGAGAGTAAAATTACATTTGTTCATGTAGGCCCTACCGTTCCCTCTTGTTTGCTTGGCGATGTAAATTTGGCTGTTGTTTCTGTTGATTAAAAGTTGTTATTTCATATATCGGTTTTTGTGTTTTAGATGGCAGGTATGGAAGGGGCTATGAAGCCCGGCAAACGCAAGAAGTTGAGTAAGGGGAAGAAAGGTGCAGCTGGTGAGGATGCAAATGCCGCAGTAGCGAAGAAGAAGCCACGCTTGATTGAGAAAAAGGTTGGTGGTGATAAAAATGGCGGTGTCAGGATGGTGCCACGTAACCGCATGCCACGACATTATCCGACACAGGAGCGGCCTCGTAAACTGCGTCGGCATCAGAAACCTTTCAGCCAGCACAAGCATCGTCTGAGGTCTTCAATCACTCCCGGCACGATACTGATTCTTGTTGCTGGCAAACACAAGGGAAAGGTACGGTCGGATCTACTGTATACAGTAATTTTGGGGCAAAAGTGTGAATGCCGGTCTTAAATTTTAGTGACAACACAAAGCAGTCTGAGTGTAATGAAGCAAATTAAATTAGAATAAGTGTGTCATTTAATCTATAACCCAACTTTGATAATGACAATGAGCTTATTTCGCACACTTGCGTTTGCTGAATAACAGTGCAGTGGAAACAGTGCAAGAAAGTAACGACAACACAGTCCGTAAATGCAAAATAATAGAGTCCATAGGTGCAGTAAAGTAAACTTCAAGCCTAGAATTTAAGACTACCTTTGAAGTTTTGCCGATTTTTGTAGCCATTGATGTGTGTGATAACCCAGTTTACAGTAGCTAAGTTTCCATTCCTGGATTTTGCATGGTGCTGTTGATTGAGGTGCATTTCGATGATGATCAAATTCATAGACCTGTTCGGAAACAAGAGGACGAAACATGTGTCTGATGAAATGCATCAATATATCTCATTGTTATATGTTGCAGTATGTAATAAAGTGTTTGTTGCAGTTTAGTTGTACGAAAGGTACAATTATTGATGCCGGAATATATAATCGGTTTAAAGCATTTTGTCGCTAATTACAGAATAATGAATAGTTGTAAAGTGTGTGGTCAGTTGTTAATACACTTAGCATTTTGGTTTAGTCATAGGCGAGAACAGTAGAAGAACTTTGTTTCAAAGAGCTAGTATGCGATACTTTCAATTCATGTGGTTTATGTCTTACTGTTTGTAGCATGTTGTTTTTCTGAAGCAGTTGCAGTCTGGTTTACTCCTTGTAACAGGTACTGAGCTCAGTTTTGTACCATTAATTTTTTCAAGTTTAATTACCAGTATCAGTGTGTTTTTTCAGTAAGTAGTATGTATGCTATGTTTGCTGTTCTTGGTCTTTGCTGTATGAGGCATTTTAAAGCTGAGGCGCGTTCGGTAACGTACCAGCTACGAGCCGCTCATTTCTGCTACGTTACTGGACACTCAGCTACAGCAAGACAGCTATGAGCCGCTATGAGCATATTGTACATGCTACGTGACAGTTCAGGCCAACATCCAGGCTTCTGAACGTATCAGTCACGAATGTTGTTAACTGATGCATGTTAGGTGTGTAAGTGGATGGTTATCGGTTTATTTGTTTCGTTTTAAGGCTTCTTTAGAAATCATGCAGTGCAGGCCACAGAAAAAAAAACTAGCTGCAAATTGTGGATTATGTGTATTTAGTAATTATTATTACATCTGATGCTGTAATTTACTGCACAGTAACTATGTTCATATATAGAGCAGTGTTTGGACGCCGTTGAGAGCGTAGCCTGTTCATGTTGGTTGTTAGATTGTAGACTTTTTTGTAGTGTATTTTGTCTGGAGACTAGAGTCGTTTCATTGTCGCTCGGTGACTCTTGAAATGCTAACGTTGTTCTCCTAGATTAAATTAATGTGAGACCTTATGCCCTGCAGAGTACATCATACTCTGTAGACACCTGGTCTTGTACATTAGTTTACTTCAAATAGAATTATCACTGCTTCAATCACTGCGAACAATAATTAAACTCAGTAAGTGTTTCATGGAACTGTTCAAAAAATTAAAAAAAATTTGGCTAGTTTTTTTGGGCCATAGTATAAACTGTGGCTTGCAGTGATTAAATTAGAGTATGGCACTGAATGGCCTATTTTATGCTGATGTGCCGTTAAGAAACTACTCACTCACTGATTAAATTAGATAGCGTATTATCGACAAATTATCTACTTTTTCTAACTTTTTAAGTTAAAATCTTGATGTTTCGAAATTTATGTTGACTCTTCAGTCTTCTCTGCGAAGTGTCATTTCTGATGAAGGCATCAGCGGGTGCAGTAATGTCAGGATTGTAACTAAAAAGGTCAGAAAAGGTCATATAATTTTTCGACAGTATGACTACTGTACGACCGATTAGTTTGTTCAACATGGATAGAAAATTGTTTTGTGTAGGTCCGTACCAGTTAAACGGATGCCCACTGCGCCGTATCAATCAGATCTATGTTATTGCGACAAAAACAAAACTGGATATCAGTGGTGTCACGCTACCGGACCGACTGAACGATGCTTACTTTAAGCGCAAAGAGCTTAAGAAACCACGTCACACCGAAGGCGAAATCTTCGACACAAAGAAAGAGGTGGTCTTTTATTCTGTATTCTCTCAGTTTGAAGCTGACATGATTCATTGGTCTAGTTTTGACTTATGTTGAAAAGATCTGCAAACATAGTCTAATTTGGCTGTGGAACACTGAAATAGATATCAAGTAGTTGGAAAGCTGTGATTTGTTCTGTCCTCATTTTAAAATTTATTCTAAGAATTTGCAGTTCAGAGATGTATTAACATTCTCTTTTTTATATGATTGGTTATATTTATTTTCTTTAGTCTTTAGTATTTGTTGACTAGGCAAAACTATATAATTTACTTGTGTATATACTTGTATAATTGTGTTTTAAGCATTGATTGTTGTTACTGGAGGCTCGAGTCGTTTCATTGTCGCCGAGTGGCTTTGAAATGCTAATGTGTTCTCCTAGATTAAACTAATGTGAGCCTAATGCTCTGCAGAATGTGTCACTATTCTGTGGACACCTAATCTCACACAATGTTTTAAAATACATTTCGAGTTTTTGAAAACTGAACCACTGTGACTGCAGGTTTATAGAATGTGCAGCAAAAAAACAGAAGGCTAGTAACCTGGTTGACAAGTTTTTCTCTGAATTTGTTTTCTGTGCATTGCATCTTTGAATTTTGTAGATGGTGCTTGGGCAAATTATTTCTAGTCTTTTAATGCCATCTACACTGTAGATATGCAGCAGTGAATATAATCCATGCATAAATCCACTTTATTATTATTATTAGTGCGTGGTGGCCTTATAATGTGGTTAACCAGGGGCCAAATTTTCGAAACCTTTCTAAGACATTTTCCAAAGATCTTCCTATGTCAGATGATTTAGGAATTCTAAAGAAGTTTTCTTATCCGAATTTTTGACAGCATTTTGCATTTCTAAAGAACTTCTTCTTTTCTTATCTTCCTAAACTAGTTCAACCAATCAGATGCGCTTAAACTGACCATGTGACGTAATCAAAACTTCTTAGGAAAACTTCTTATCTTGGCACGTCCATGGGAAACACATTTTACACACTGCTTCGTTTTTTAAGTTGACCAAACGTCAATTTCCTTTACTCACTCATTGTTGATTTTACCGCAGCGTTACGCAAATAACCTATGACATCACATGTGACGTCTAAGCTAAGTGTCAACATTGTGTACTTTTTTTGCAAATTTCGTTTTATTGCACAGCTTTCTCCGTGTAGGACAAGTTAGTGCTTTCCTGTATATTTGCCTAAATTCTTCCTAAGAAGTTTCTAATGAAGTTTCAAAAATCTGCATGCGTTCTTTGGAAAAGAAGTCTTCCAAAGATCTTTCTAAGAAGTTTCGAAAACTTGGCCACAGGCCTCTGATTAGCACTTTGTTGGGTGCCTTTCTGCGTCTCCATATAATGTAAGCCAGGTCATTTCAGCCTTATGTTTCAGGCAGAGTGTCCTGTCACCTGTGTTCTGTTGGTGCTCTGAGGTGGGTTTCCATACGGTGATATTTACACTTACTGTGACGTTTGGACAACTGCACTTCTTAAATTTTAGGCTATTGGACATTTTGATTTCTCATCGGTGAATTTTTATTTAAAATGCAAAATTTGAGGCAAAGTCTTATTTTGGTATAACATGGAGGACAAAGTGGAATTTTGATCAGCTCTGTTGGAAATTTGTAGTTGTCTGTTGAAGAATTGCACCTTCCTGTTCGACCTACTTTTTAACCCATGGTGCCTCTGCACACTTATGTACCTTGACCTCTCTCTCTCCCCCTTTTTCATTCCGGGTCGTGGGGGTGGGTGATCACCCCAATTCGTTCCAGAAAGTCCCAGGGATATCGTGGATCAGTTGCAAACACATGAACAGACGCCTGTGATGAACTCCCAGGAATTGGATTATGGGGGCATGGGGGTAGTGATTTATTGAGCCGGTGAAGTTGTAGTTGAGCGGCAGGTCACCGTTGCCAGTGGTCGCCGGTCACTCGGTTGACGTCGGGGCCCAAACGCTTCCACCACGAGAAGGTGGCCACACAGGAAGTTCTTATGTCTTTTGCTGAAGAAATTGTGCAGCATACAGTATTTCAAGTGTCTGCATTGCAGGTGTACACAGTGAGCGAGGAGCGCAAGCAGGACCAGCTCGATGTCGACAAACAATTGCTCGGCGTTGTCCGCCAACACCCAGAAAGGAAGTTCATGTACAGCTACCTGACCTCACTGTTCTCGCTAAAAAGCAAGGAATATCCGCACAAGATGGTGTTCTAACAGCTGTCATGCCAGCGCCGCTGACATAATTTTGTGTTATTTCGTGCTTGGTGTGTGTCGAAGCAGTTGGTTTATTAAATGTGTGTCGATTCCACTGGTTGGGTGCATGATTCATTGCAGTTTTGTCATTTTGTATCCACAGGGTGAGCCAAAGAAAATCCCCCAACATGAAAATCATGATGTCTCAGTAATGTACGAATATTTTTGTACCAAATTCTGCTCATTCGTTTAGCCCACACAACTATGCAAACGCTTCTTTGGTTCTTGCTGCACTCACTTGATGTATGCCAAACTGATGAAAGCACAACGTTTGGGATTTAATTTTGAAACTGCACAGTTTGCAGATGGCTGATTTTATTATTGTGAGTAATCGATTGCCCAGTGCCACTTTTGTTGTGAAAAACTTGTGATGTCATTCTGACGTAGGCAGAATAAGTGCTCAAGTTCAGGGACATCTACAAAAACGTATTTTTTTCTAAGGGTCACTACATTATGCAGACATCATGATTTTTGGAGCTCACCCCGTATAAACTGAGCACCAAGTAACTTTGCTTTACACAATCACCATAAAAAGGCCTATAGTATGTATGACACAACTTTGCAAAGTTTGAAGATATTTTCATAATTTTGGGCATGTGTTATCCAGAGTCGCAACTTTAAAACTACGACACAAATGAATTCTCATACATTGGTATATCATTGTACTAGTGACACATTGTCATCAAAAATTGTAAAAAAAAAGTAGGCATGTTTTGGATAATAAGTTTCGCAAATTTTAATGAATTGATGTGATTTTTGTTGGGCAACTTTTTTTTACGACAGTTATGTCAATTATTATTATTGTCATACTAGGTTAACGCACGTTAGGTCTTTCATGTGAAGAATCTCGAGTGCGGATAACGTCACGTCAGTGGAGGAACGCTGGACTGTAGGCCTATAGAGTAGTTTTAGGCCTAGATTTGATAGTATCCGTAGATAGTTATACTATTACTGGTACTACAATTGGTAATGCATCTCATAAACCAGTGTTGCCACTTTACTATGTGCAATAAATCATTGCATGCAAAGTGGGAAAATGAGCTTTGAGTTGTCAACAGGTAATTGTGTGTTTTGTCAGGGACCCTTTCTTATCTTAGGATATTTTACGGTGCCATACAAATTGTCGTATTATTATTAATTAAACATAGCAGTAATGCAATAAAAACCAGAATTTAATGTATAACTATATTAGCAAAGCTCTGTAATTGAACTGTGGTTTTTCATTAAAGATTATAAATTTTATTTTTTAGTGCATCACCTATCTAACGAATTGTAGGCCTTATTCTCAACTTACTTTTTCATTCATAACTTTTATTTTCCATTACATATAATCAATAATTCTAATCTTTATTAACTTCACGCATAACATATAACGTTTTTAAAAATCATTTTAGGCACACCAGTACACCAAAAAAGCTAAATTGGTAAAATATCACTGCTGTGGTGCGAAGTTGACGAACACGTAAGACTGCAATTTTCCGTCAGCACCCGTTATGCCAAATGGACCAGAAGCCAATGAAATCGCAAAATTCTTACGATTTGTGTACTCTCACTTTCTAGTTATAGTTACAAAACGCCAAGTCTAGCTCTAAACTACGCTAGGGTAAACTTGCTTTCAGTTTTATTCCTTTGCTGAGTTTCCCTACTTACTTCTTGCTTGTTTTGTTTTCTTTGTTATTGTAACCTGACCTATCAAGCTTTGACCTCTGATACGATTTGTATTTTGTGTACATTTCAGCGGGAGTTCAATTTTGATTTTGCTATATTTTTATATCTGTCCAATAAATAATGTGCGAAAGTGTTGTGTATAAGTGTTTTGTGGCTACTGATCAAGGACGTAGAGAGTATATGGAAGATTTCGTGTGTGTGAATCGTCAACCGTCGATAAACAAAACGGAGCCCAACGGAGAAAGGTGCAGAGCCAACAATCAGTTGGAATATTTTGCTGTTTTCGACGGCCATGGAGGATGTGACGCTGCTACTTTTGCACAAAGACACCTGCTTGATGAAATTAAAAAGCAGAGAGGATTTTGGAGCCAGGACACGAGAAGTGTCTCAAGAGCCATTGTTGATGGCTTTATTTCCACTAATAAAGCTATGAGGAACGTCTTTGGTGAGTGCTTAATTACTGATGATTATTATGAAGTTCTTTTGCTACATTCTGAACAAACTGACAGACTGAACAAACAGACGGATACAGTCAAAATTTAAAGTTTAGGATGGTAGTTTCGAACAAATGATTATATAAATGTGTGCACAGAAAAGCTCTGACCGGTAGCTAAAACCTGTTCCCATTTACTTTTGCTTCAGGGAACGAAAGTTCCGTAGGTGGAGAGTGTCGTTACTTGGCTAGGTTCGAAGCTGGGACTGTGACATCCCTGACGTGTCGGGACACTTTGACTGTATCTCAGCTGTTACAGTTGAACTGGATGTATAATTCATAAGTTTTCATATGACAGCACAACAAAAGTAGATGCCTAACAGCAAATTTCACACATGCACAGCCATGCACCCTTCCAACTGACTGTAGCCATATTTTGCATTTGGATCAAGTCGTTAACATGAAAATCAGCAAAAGGGTTTCAGAGCTACGGAACTTCTATAGTGGCATTTCTGAAGGTCGATTGAATTTGCTGAGCTGATCGTTGGGCTGATCCAAATGCTGACCTACAGATGGCTGATCAATTCGTTAATTTTTTAGGGACAGTAGAGAATCACAGAAATCATAGAAACCGTTATTTTCGTCAAATGCTGTGATTTTGCCTAAAACACCATGTTTTCAGCCAAAATGCCTTGATCTTGCATTTGTACAAGGATTATTTTTTTTTGTTTTCAGTCAGCATAAGCTGAAGTTTAATGTGTAATTCTGACACAAAGATATTTACCTTTGTCTCTGCTACTAAAGTCCTTGTGCTTTGTTTTACTTTCTGGTCGAATATGCGAGCATTACGTCATCATAAAAATGTGTATTTTGTTACTCTGCAGCGACAAAATTTTACAGAAGAAAACCTTGCACTGCATGTAATGATGGTTGACAGTGCTAGATGTTGAATTTTATAGACTTTATACTCTCTGGTCTTTGAACCAGTGATTTAATGACATGTCCGTACCATGATTTTGCCATGTTTTTTTTTGCGATTTTTACAAAAGTCTGTTGTGTTTTTTGCCTTGTTTTGTTCTGATTTTCCACTGTCCCTAATTATTTTCATTTATAATTACACACAAAATTACAGCTGATTAATGCTTATCATTTGAGGCCTTTTTGTCTGTTCTGTTAATTTAGCATTTTAGCTATTCTCTTTGCACAGTTCTACAACCTGTATTTTTTAATGATGTTCTGTTGTCGTATCTAATTTTTGTGTCTCGGTGAGCAGAGACGTGGCCTAGAACCAGAGGTGGCTGGCTGAGTACTGCTGGTACAACAGCAAGCACTGTTCTGATCCGTGATAGGACGCTCTACGTTGCTAATGTTGGAGACTCGTCAGTTGTGTTAGGAGAATGTTCAGCCGATGGTCATTGCAGTGCCAAAGTGTTGACTGTGGTACATGTTTTTCATGCTGTGTATTTGACTGCACGTTTGAATAGCAGGTTTTGCAGCACTTATTGGGAATTGAGATAGAAATGTTAATGTTAACTTATAAAATTTCTAAGTGGTAAAATGTGTCAGTACAAAGTCAGAACTTTGCAGGGGTTTGGAATTTGTGAAATTTCAATCTTTTAACTAAAGAAAGATTAAGTAGAGTCACAGTACCAGTAGTTCTCCCTTGCTGTGATCATTTATTTGCATCTTTGAATAGCATTTTCGCTACTTTTTTGTATAAAAAAACAGTGATAGGTGACGAAGGTTTGTTATGAATGAATTACTTGCATTAAGTGGGTAGTTCTATGACTAGAATATTAGTTTGTTTTGTTATGCAGCCTTTTATGCCACCCGAAGGCCTTATGTTTTCACGTTGTTTCTTCTTTCATTTTCCAGTTTTCCTCCCAAATGAGACAGTGGGAAGGATGACCCTCACCTGGAAGTAATGCAGGCTAAATTTCAGCTAGGTCATTGAAGGGTTATGGAGACATTAAATGATCAGATTCCATGCTATATTGATATTCTGGAAGAGGGTGTCACAAGATTTACAAGCTCGCTTTGCCAATCGCCATAAAACTGCCCATGGTTGGAGTATTAATTAGGTGCACTTTATAATTTGGATCCAAAAATTTTCAGGGGCCTTCCCCCGGAGTTTGGGCGTCGGGCAGCCTCGCATTTGGCTCTGCCCCAAATTTCTAGTTAGTAATGCTTATGGTAGATCCCATTGTTTGCTAACCAGCAGTGAACTGTTAAGTGTTGACGTCGCAGGATCACAAGCCTGATCTGGCGGATGAAAGGAAGCGCATTGAAAATGAAGGCGGTGATGTGATTGAAAAGGCTGGCATCCAGCGTGTGGTCTGGAAACGACCAGTCTCCGGCCCTAGAAGACCTGTTTCTTCCAGCTCTGCTTCTGAGAAAGTACCTTTTCTTGCCATCTCTCGAGCTTTAGGTATGTTATGTTACATCCAGATGATGCAATGTTTAATTGAAGTTGTTGTGTATTTTTCACACAATAAAGTGTTATAAATTTAGGCTGAGGACATGCAGCTTAGTGTGGGATTTATTCCAGCAGTTAACCTATTATAGTACTTTGTGCAGTGAAAATTTAAACTTATGAAATCAGAAATGCCGTTATGTTGTGTCAGATAATGGATTGCGCTTTTCGTTTAAATTGTGAAACATTTCTTTCCCGAGTTGTTAGGTTGTTTTGCGACGAGTAATTGTACAATTTACAAGCATTGTTCATTGCTGATACCAACTAATTCAGTAATTGCCAAAAGTTTATCTTTTGGGCTGACCTTTCTTGAAGCAACTGCAAAAAGTATTTTGTTGTTTAGAAATTTTTTTTAGCTATTGAGACTCAAGCTTTCACAGATGATTTTTTATGCTTCTGGTGATGCCATTGCACAACCAACCGAAATTTCAACAGTGAAAATATTACTAGTCATTGAATTTGTTTAATAATTAATTGTGCAGTTCATAGTGAATGTCAGCAGCTTTGTTTTGCAAACTACGGAATGTGATAAAATATTTCAGGTTTTTATTCAAATTATCAGATGACTGTGACATGTTGCAGGTGATATGTGGAGTTATAGTGCTGAGAAGGATGCTTATGTTGTCTCTCCAAAGCCTGATGTGACGGTAGTTGATATTGACAAGAATCACTGTTTTATCATTTTGGCCACGGATGGCTTGTGGCATGTCGTTCAACCATCGCAGGCTGTCAGCATTGTGGCACGTCTCACATCGAAGATGGTAAAAATTTAACTCCGCTGGTGAATAAATTGTAAACTACCGAATTGATATTTTATTTCTACTTAGTAAATGCCATTTTGCTCATGTTTTGGTTAACACTATTTTTCATGTCATCCAGTTTCCAGAAGCACAGCTGTTGCTAGGATAGCGGACCATACATACTGGTTGTCAGTGACTTTCAAGGTTATCCTAGGTCGATGATTTTCGTCTCATCCGACAGAGCGTATGCCACTTCCTGTTAGTGATTAATAGTAACCTTGGCCCTCTCTCACCTTTTCCGAGATATGGCCAGTTTTTCATTGAAAATGCACATCTTTCCTACCCTACTCCATTCAACCCAAAATTTGAAAATGTTCCCTTTGTAATAGATTGCTGAAATTTTGCTTGCCTAGGTTTAAGACTTATGGCTAATTATTTGTGTAAAAAGGTTTCCCATAAGACTTATAGGTTAGCCACAATACATCCGTAACAGACGGACAGAGAGACGACAACTCGTACCATAGGCTCAACTGTTGTTTAAGTACGGTCGGCTAAAGTGCAGAACAGTCATCTAAGTTAGTTGAGTGTATAAACTGGTGCAGTTACTGAAATTGACTTACAGTGGAGTAACATAATTGGACAATTGTTTTTGTGACTTATTTTTTAAATGACATTGCAGAACAGTGACAGTGGCATTGTTGGTTGAAAAAGTAGGCAAGGCAGGAAGTTGAAATTTTTCAACAGGCACTGTGTAATTCTAAGTAAGTAAGTAAGTGCCAATTTATATAGCGCCAAACAGAGGAGGTTATGGGTGCTTGGAATTCCACATTTGTTCGTAAATGTCTCCAAAATATGGTTTTGGGCCCAAATCTTCACTTTTGGATGCTAATTTTTGGACAAGGAGATTTTCTGGTAATTTTTTGATGGTCAGCACTAGGATGGGCAGTCCCCTCCCCTCTCTTACCACCCTACCAGGCCTCTGGCTTTAAGTAAGTAAATGTTTTTTTCCCGTTTGCTGTCAACTGTGCAGATATCCTCGGGAGTAGAAGACACATCCTGTCCAGCTGCTGTTCTGGTTCGGTTGGCATTGCAGAAATGGGCTGAGTGCGGCGTCAGGGCTGATAACATTAGCGTGGTCGTTGTACTTTTTGACAATTGCAAGTCTCTCGAATCTTTCACTTTGAAACGTGACAGCAGTCTTGAACAGGACAGACTTACTGTGAGGGTTCGTTCCATGTCGTCTCTCTCGAACTCACTTATCAGGAATGCAGTCAGATCTTCTAAGAAGCAAAACTGCAGAACTCGTCGCAGCAAAAAGTCGCACAAACGGAAACCTTTGGCGTTGATTAGTAACGAGCAGAATGGCAAATGCGATTTGGTGATGGGTCGCAAGCACAAGTTCAGAATTCCAACAACGCCAGAACAAAAGTCTGCTTACTGGAGTCGTCGAAAGCTCTTGAAGATGATTGAAACTCTTGGACTTGGACTTGTCTGTGACTAAACATTTTGTGCAATGTACATGCAGTGCTGAATTAGTCAGGAAATTCTCTGAACGTGGGAAACTACTGGAAAATACAGTGAATTCTGTGCAGCCTTCGGGAAAAAATGTAACAAATACAAGAAATATTATTAGATTGTGATCAATCTAATGTACCCTCGCACGCATCATTTTCTTTTGTATTCTTTAACAGTTTTTTCGTTCCTTTCGGCATGTATTAGATACCCGGCATCTAATTGAGACCCATTTAATATTATGCTAATAGTGACTGGCGTCCAGGTCGTTATTGGAAATTGTCTGCCCGAAGTTCATAAAATATTGCCCGATTTTAGGAATTGAGAGGCAAAAATTTCCAGTAATGGTCTATGATGCTAGTTGCCTTGTCTTGTTTGTCTTGTTATATCTAAATGCATGCGGCTATATGGCACCGTTATGGAGATATGGTGCCTCAAAGATAATGGGATCAGGACCTTGACCTTTTGGGGTCACGTGACGTCATCGTTCACGTGACCATTCGACTCCCGGGGGTCGACTTCCTATGGGTGGTCCATAGTGACCATGCATCCACCTGGCACCGTTATGGAGATATGGCTGTTTGAAGTTCTTCCAGGAAGGCTCTTCCCGGAACAGAGGTCGGTCGGTCGGTCCTCAGTATTACACTGATTTCATATACTTCTCTTCGCTACGTTAGGAACGTAGCGCACGAGATGTAAAAATAGTGTTACCAAATGTGGTTTTTGGGTGCAAAAGTCTTCTTTAACACATTTTCACCCCGTATTTCATTTGGGAGCTTAGTGCTCCGCAGATTACAAAATTCTTGCAATAACCTATGATAAAGTAAGTTTCTGTCTCTGGAAAAGCCTAAAAAGCTCAGGACTTTTTTCTATTTTGTGGCCACTTTGTCTCGGAAGCAGGTACAAACAAATCAACCAGCAGACTTTTCAGCTATGGTAAGGTTTTATTTGGGGTGTTTTTAAAACCCACCAGGTTTTTCCAAATTTTTCAACCTTGATAAACTTGGTCATCGTGTCCCATTGAGATATTAAAAACTAAACCGTATTGCCACTCACTTTAGCATTTGTCTCAAATAACTTCTTAATGTGAACTTGTAGGTAATGTTGTGTGTATTACATTTACTTAACTACTGCACATCGTTCTATTTATTGATCTAGCTTTTTGTAACATTATGATTATCATATACATTGCTTTAGAGACTGTCCTGTCAAGGTCTGGAGGATCTAAGTGCCTAAGTGTAAGAGACTGGGTGCCTTCTCAGAATCTGCCTATATATCCATGACAGCATACTGTGAAAAATTAGATAATTGTGATGCGATTTTATACCAAAGATATTATGCAGTATTATTTAGGGTTCTTAGTGATTGATTTACCTATTTTGGTATTGCGTATTTGTATTTTAGAGAATTTAGTTACGATATTGTGATTGTTATAAATACTTGCTAAACTGTCATTTTCAGCTGAGGTTAGAAAAATTCTGTGCTTCTGCTTGCCATCTTTTCCTAAGAAAATTAATTTTTATTATACCATCACAAATTTTGTTGTTTTTTGTTTGCTTTCATTGCTTATGGATCTAGGGATCTAGTCAGTATTTTTAGTTCAGTTCTCATCTAGGTAGATTTCAGTGTGTCACTTGCATTTGTGAGCTGTTGCATAATATTACATGGCTTACTATGAAATACAAATAAAATTTCTTTAAATATTTTCCTGTCCCCACTTTTTTGCCAGACTGCAACTGTTAGCACTCTAGTTTTTTTTGCCTGATGATGGCTGCAGTTCTAAATTCGATACATGTAAATAATGAATTACTTGCGATGATGGAACCAAGATTGCAACTTGCAATCTCAACTTCTCAAATTGGTCTCCAAACCTCATCCCACACCACTACATAATCGCTTACTGCTACTTGTTGTAACCATCTGTGTTGAAGATGCCATTACAGGCCTATAGCCAGACCTTTCTAAAGAGGCGTTTGATCCTACCCTTGGGCTGCGAAGTGGTTGTCCATTGATCCAGCTATAGTTTCTGGCGGAGCACACTAAGCTCCCTTTGTGGGGTTAAGGGCAAAGCCACAGCGGCCACTAACATTTTTTTGGATATTCGAAAACCCCATCTGCGATGACAATTTTGGTTTTATTCATGCCATGTTTCTTGGTTAAGACTGACAACAGGGGATAGGGGGTTAACCGAACATACCAAACCTGCTTTCCCGGGGCTTTTTTGTAAATTATGTTTTGGGACTGGGATGACCAGGGGCGTACAAAGACTTCTACGGTCCTGCGGCTGAAAATTTAAATGTGAATCAAGGTGCCAAGGGGAATGTGTTGCGGGGTGTAGGTGTCTCCTGGCCTTCCTGCTAGAGAATGGTCTGTGGATTGAGCAATGCCCCTTCCCAACAATTTGTTAATTTTTGATCTTGAAATGGCATTTTTCATGTATTCAGTGACACTCGAAGTGCACAACTGGCATTGAGGCATTATTGTAGTATGTAAAAATACAACCCGGGTTTGAAGGCACCCCACGTATACCAGGCTTTCGATGCTGGAGAACTTCAGAGTTTCCCCGGTATTGGTTTCCCTGGTTTTTCCCCGGGTTTCAATTCCTATCTACAGGCTTGCATTGATCATGCCATTAATCATAGGCTACATGCGATAACGTGCCTACTGAATATACTTACTGAGTTTGTACAGAAGCAAATAGACACATCCAAGACAGCTCTTGACAAGGCAGCATGTTCCAACACTACATGTCTGCCACGTGAAGAGCCTCCAGATCATGTCACTACACCACTCTTGCTTTGTTGTTATCTGCTACTGCTTCACATGTTGCGAGAAAGCTTTAAACTTTGGACACTAGAGTCATGTGCATGCGTCACATTACACAACTACAACGTATTTAACAGCAGCTATAACAACAATGCTGATTAAGCAGACTACGAGCGTCTAGTTCATGTGACGCCTAAGCCCACCGTTCTGTAGAGTCCCGTGCAGTAACAGTGAAATGTGGCTGGCTCTTGTCCCCAGTTTCAGCTGACAGAATGAGCTTCCTTTATTGCCGGTGTACACCACGAGCAACAGACACGTCATTCGATAAGCATTAAACTGACTGGACTGCACAGGCTTGGCACGCCGTGGAACAAGCGGCTTTCAACGGTACGTGTGGGCTGAAGGAACGTATGGTGGTGTTCGGCTCATCGGGGGCGGCTGTAGTAGGGAGGCGCCGCACCGCGCCGGGTGGGTCACGCCGTACCATTATCATCGACGCGAACGCGCACCACGGTCGGCCACATGACAACAGCCAGCGAACAAGAACCGACCTTGACTTTCGACGATCGAGCCGTACGTCTGTTCCAGTGCAATGACTCACTGCCTGGTCGTCGGATTATATACTAGGCAGGCTAAATTAATGGCAGTCACGCATCCGAATGACGATCACGTGCTTTCTGATAACAGCAGTTCGATAGTATCACGTTTACGGTAGATATGAAAGCTGCGAATTAATGCACAGTGTCAGCTTTGTCAATCGTAATCCTCAGCAACACAGCTGAGCCAAAGTGACAAAGCTGTCAATCTATTCAGTTAAAAGCAGCGATTGCCAAAAGCGTAACATGACTGATTTAGACGAAAAATGATACTCAGAAATGTACTGATAGACGCTAAGTAGACGTTATCAAGAAATTAATAATATTAAAGCAGCAAAACTGACGTTTAATGACTCCATTAATGCAACCGGCACAATGTGCCACGCCCACTATGTCACTTTCTCTTGCTTATTTACACAGCTCCAACGTAAAATGTAAACTTCCGGGGGTGTGTCTGGTGTTTTTCGATTCGAAATGGTTCATGAAATAGAAAATTTTTATGGCGTTTATTTATTGTACAGTTTGAATCCAAAGTATAAAGGGCGTACGTATATTGGATTTACAGTGGATCCAAGACGACGTCTGCAGCAACACAATGGTGGCATTCTAGCCGGGGGCGCTAAGCGAACCAACGGAAGAGGACCGTGGTGAGTGGATAACATTGACTTGATTTTTCTGTTTTGATGATATTAGTGTTACCTCCGCCAGAATGCTTCTTGGGCCGACTGTTTGTGTGCAGGATTTTAGAACCAAGATGTGGTTGAATTTTTATGAGATCTTGGGGGAGTATAAAGTCTTAGATCTTGCGAAACATTTGACACATTTTGCTTGTTAGATTGTTCTGGGCCTGTTTGGAGAACTTTTTATGTGTTTATTGTATTGTAGCAATAGCTAGTTATAGCATGCATTTGCTTGCTTATGACAATTTTTGTACTACGATAGTGTTCGTTTCAAATGTGTGCATCTTCCTGGGAGAGGCCAGAACTTTTTATCTCCTTCTTCAGACTATTTGTCAAGTCTTTGTAAGATGTCTAACTGTCAGCATTCAACATCATGTACATTAATTAACTTAGTTTTATTTTTTTTATTGTTAAAATACTTGTTACGTGATGATGTGTTTAATTTTAGGGAGATGGTACTGATTGTACATGGATTTCCTAACATGATATCTGCTTTGCGGGTAAGGTATACAACCTGAGTGTATTTTTGTTACATTTGTAAATTGTTTGTTTTTGAATTTTAACATGTAAGTGATATTATCATCTTTCTGAGAATGTATTAATGCTGCTGAAGCTTTGCAAATATATGCATCAAATGTAATAAGACGTTATTGCATGTATTGTATTTTGCACAGTTCATTTAAAAACATTTGTTCATGTACACTGATGCAGACTTTTTAGCATCATGCTCAGTTACCATGATAATTCATGAACCACTCACTTAGCTTGATGAAATTTTGTACGGACATATGTCTTGACAAACTGTAGAAGCCTGCTGAATATCAAGGTCAAAGGTCAGCTCACGTGGTTTTTTCTTGTGTTGGTTATGCGTTTAACAATGATCAGAGCCTGTGCAACAAACATACTGAATGCATTTGCTTGGTAATGTTAGCAGTCGTTTATTTCCTGTATTTCCTTTATTTCCAGTTGGCCTGGATTCATGGAATGTTGCACAGTCATCGCTGGTGATTGCAGTCCCGGGATTGAATTCTCAGTCTCTCGATTCAGGATTGAAAAATTTATAATCCTGGGATCCCGTTTTGGGATTACGCTTACAGGTTGGTCACCATTTTGTTATCCCCAAATGACATATTTCATACATAGGATGTAGTATAGGCCCCTACGAAAAATATGTATCCGAACTGTAGGGAGTGACAGTGACTGCAAAAATACAAATTACAGTGCACAGAACGGAGAAGTATGTGCGCACATAAAATATTTTATTCATCAGATGGCTAAAATTTTTATTTCTATCATTTAAAAAAGTAAAATTTGAACTCATTTTTGTCCCAAAATCCCGGTATTGGGATGCTGCCAATCCCGGGATTCGTGATTGGTGAAAAATTCTGGGATCCCGGGATTCAGGATTCTGGGATTGCAATTTCTAGTCATGGCCTGCCGGCAGTGCTTAGCTTTGGGGAAGGGTTGACGATCTAGTTTTTGTTAGAGAATTATTTCATGAATACCATTTTTTCTATGGAATGTGTGTTTATAAAATTTAATAAGCCTTATATAGCACTTGCTGTTGGTAATATTGTATGTTTTTTTGTAGTTTGAATGGGCATGGACAAAGCCAAAAGTCTCACGCCGTCTTCGTCATTTGGCAAAGAAAAGGGCCAAAGAGACAACATTTATGTACTGCGTTCGTGTAATGTGTAACATGCTGAGGACTGGACCCTGGTGTCGTTTACCTTTGACCATTCGATGGCTCAAGCACGATTATGAGGTTGATGTTGATTGTTTTTTGGGGGATTTTGAATGCCCCAGCATGAATTATACTAATTTACTGATACTTACCCTGCGATCAAAGACAAAAAGCTGTCAATATCAGAAAATTATAAATTTTGATTTGTCTTTATTTTTAAAAAATAAGCTTGAGATAGTGCTTTTTACCAGAAATTTGCATTTCTGGTTTTTCAATATTCAGGGTATTTTTCTTTTGTTTTTGGTTGTTGTTGTCATGGTTATTGGTAGTACAACTGTTAATATTAATTTGATGTTAAATGTTAATATTTTGTTGAGAATTTTCTGTGAGGAAAGTAATTGGTAATTTTGGAGTGTGTGTGTGTATAATAAGCAGCTGAAGCTTTTTAGCAATCGCAAACTATACATTTTAAACTCGTGTCAAAATAAATTACTGGTTATTAGGTAATTGCTGTTGTGACTTGGTAGCATAATGGTAAGGCATATACTTACAGCCGGAGACTGTCGCGAGTTCAGCTTCTGATTGAGTGGTTGAGTGGCTGCTTTTGGATGGGTGACTTGCTTGCACATGGGTAAAGCATCTAGCTAGGTCAGCTCAGCCTTTCATCCCTCTAAGATAGGTAAGTAAAGTACTAGGCTGTCTGGCTTGGTTTAAGGTGGGGCACGTTTATCTGTGTCATGTGGCAGTTAACTCCCTGTGATCCCATATGGCAGGAGATGCTTTCTGGTAGGCTTTTATGAAGAGCTACTGTAATCTTTAAGCAATATAGTACTTACCTGAAAAAGTGGCAGTTGTTAAATTAATTATCATATAATTTCTTAACATTCAAGCATTGTGTGTTGTCCAAAATGAAGAGATTGATTCAACAGCTTTGTGCTTAAGTTCAGTTTATTTCGAGCTGTTCTTTCTGTAATAAATCTGTACATAATAGTGCCATTTGATTAGATTTGAACACGTTTAGAATCGGAGTATGTTGGAATGTGTTTGGAAAGGTTGCTTTTGATCCGCAGCTGTTGCCTCCATCACACATGCCCATCATGTACGGTCCAGTGAAGAGCAGAAAGGCGAAAGCAGAAGCGTCACAGAAAGATGACTGCAGTGCCATGGATATCAGCCGTGTCTGTGCCGTTTGCCAGTCTAGGCTGTCGGTATGTTTGCTTGTTTCATTACTCACACCAACTCAGCCCGACCAGCTCTTTGTGGCTAGGTGCGGCAAGTACCAGCAACAGCTGAAGCATAAATAGGCATGCCACGTAATGCTGTAGAGTCTATAACTATGGCCTGGCAGTGTAAACTGGTGTCTGGCTGAGGATTGGGCAAATGAAAATCAGCACCATCCTATGGGCTTTATCGGTCAGGAAGACTTTCGGTGCTTTTTACAGTAAGCCTTTAAAGTGCTGTTATACTTTTGAAGTACTGCTTTCTCTCCATTATGTGATTAATATTGTACATATTATCACGTCATAAATTTCTGCGTACTGAATTAAAGATGAGTGCAGGTAATGCGTTAAATTTGGTATTTTCTGCTCTAGCTTTTCTGGCTTGGCTCATAGATTTTGTGGCTTACCTTTGTAATGTAACCGGCATATCAATGAAGGATTGTACTCCACAATTCCTGGTTTTTTGAAGGTAACAGTCATGTGAGCTTAGTGCAAGTTACTTGTAGCCTTTATCAATATGTTGAGTATGCTTGGTCGACCATGAGACAACCCAGGTTTATGTGGTCCAACGTGGATTCAGATTCCTTATCTGTAATTCAAATTCACATGATTGTCATCTGTATCTTTGGACTTATGATGCTGGCATTGTATAAATCTTGTGATATTACTTTTTTCCGGGAGTTAAAAACAGACGCTAAAACCATGATGTTGGAGAGGCACTAGTCCAATTTAGTAAGAGCTGTAAAGGTTCCTTTGAAGGCTACCAAATTGTAGCACTGCATGGACCACCAGGGAGACTCATTGGAATAAGTACATGGTTTTGCGACAGATTCCTGAGATATCCGTCAGTCATTATTAATATTCTCTCTTTTTTGTGTTGATTGCAGTCTGATGCGGATGAGTTGTCGTGTCTTGCGTGTCAAGCTGTGTCTCATATCATATGTCTGTCAAGACACTTTCTGACTCAACGTGAAGAACGAGAGCTTGGCTTTCTGCTGCCAGTTAGTGGATCGTGTCCAGCCTGCAGCGCCAATCTGCTCTGGGGTGATCTCATTCGCTACAAGAGAGGATGCTATCAGAAACTCTCCGACGCACCGGTAATTGCTTAAAAATAATATACGGGGGTCGTTAGATACATTTGCTGCGGAATCATTTTGTTAGCTTTCCAAATATGCAAAAATCTGAGATATAGTCGTTTTGTATGAAATCTGGTTTTGAACATATGTAGAAATTTTTTTGATGATGACGTCTTTATTGGGACGTCATCTGTTCATAGACCTCTTAAAATAAGGACTGACAGTGGCCATGCTCAGGTCCGCGAACTTGCGTCTATCGGTTTTTTTATTTTTTTACTATAACTGTGTCAAACTTGTCAAACTTGGTTCGTTTGCAACAAAATTTTGTGCACATAGTGCCACAGACAATGTAAACAAATGCTGCAAATTTGGTTACTGTATGATTTCTATTTTTGTATGTGTGCATATATTATCAGCTGAAGTGGAATAGTTTTTCATTTTGTTGTATAATTTGATATTAGTTCAAGTCTTTTATACGTCAGTTTTTTGTTCAGAAATCTTTGTGACATTGTTGTTATAGAACATTTCACTGTGAGTGTGAAGACATTTGTACTTTACGCATGACCTTGGTTACACCCCCATGTTCTTCAATAGACAGCATTCTGAAATTAATGACTGGAGGATAACAGATAACATTATTACAACTACCGTTATTGTTACATATGCACACTGAAAATGATCAGTTGTTACAATTCTAGGTTAGAATTAGGTTAGAATTGATATTATGTGTTTTCTGTGTTCTTTATCAGTTTTTTTTTCTGTAAAGGTTAAATATTGTTAAATTATGTGTAAATGTGTGCATTGCCTGCAAAGGCTGTCCCTGAAATGACCTATACTGTGTCGGGTGGGACGTTTAAATCTTACTCACTCAGTTTGTCACTCAAACTTGGTTACAGATAATATATCATGGTTACATACTCATTGTGTTTGCTTGTTTTTAGAACAGTGACGATGAAACGTCGGAGCATTGGACAGATGAGCTTCGAGCATCCGTTTGACATTAATTGGTGTATGCATTAGCATTTGGGTCCCGTTTTCCATGCACGTTTGATGGCCGATCAAACTGATCTCTGATCAGCTTTGGGACTTGATCAGAGATCACCTCAGTGATCGTTTTTCCATCGCCAATTAGCGACTAATCGTCCATCAAATCTCCCATCAAGTTGATGGCTGAATATTGGCCGATCAAGTCAGATAATTCACGATTAAACAAGGCAATCTGCAATTTGTTGCTTATTCGCACCAGAAACATCGCTTCACTTCTCCGATCAAAATGACAATTCACGCATTAAAATGAAGTTCCAGGCATGGCGGTCAATCACTACTGATATTCTGCATCGTGTTCTATGAAGAAATAAAATGGATAGATGCTCCTGTATTGATTTGTGATAAAACGTATTTTTGAAAGCAGACGATATGAATGATATCGTTGACATCATTGCTATGATGACGTTTACTGGCTATAGTGTCTCCTCGCGGCGCATGCTGGGTAATTTAGCACAACACCACAAATTGAGGTGACTGTCAGCCAATCAGATTGGCATAAAGTAGACTCAGTTGACGGCCGATCAACCAATCGCTGATCACGTAATTAAAGGTCAAAAATGCATGAAAAAACAAAACACAGTTGATCAACGATCTATTCTGAACATCAAGTCAATCGGAGATCAGTAAATTGGAGATCAAATTTGATTTGATTGGTGATGGAAAAACCGGATCTTAGTCAGTGAAAGAACATGGAATTTTACTGAATTACTTTTTTTGTATTCGGCTTCTGAAACTTGTTTACCGATCATTCAGTTAGACCTACTGTCTCCATGTGTGAGTTGCGTGTCCAGTATGTGTTTTTATTTCCATATCATTATTAGCATGTTTACGTCATAAATCGGATTCTATTTTACATGTGCATATAGTAGCAGTTATTTATGCATTTTATTTTAACATGTAGCTTTTTCTGCAGATAAGAAGCAAAGCAGCGTATGATCAGGGGTGGTGCTGATGATGTACCTCGTACGGGTAGATTGTAGGCTAGTCAGATTGTTGTGTTCATTCTTCTCCTCTTGTCCTCCTTGGTGGCAAACTCCTGCTGGAGCATAGTGGTGTCGACAACTTGACGCCACTGCCGGCGATCTGCAGCGAGACACCAGGCCGAGTGAACGCCGGTGCTGAAGAGCTGGACGTCTTGGGACACGGTTCTCAACCATGAATCACGAGGACGTCCTCTCGGTCTTCTCCATCCTGCAGGCGAGTTGCTCATTGCAGCTACCACCCTGTGGTCTTCCTCATATGATCTTCTAGCCAGGTGGCCAAAAAGTTAAAGCTTTCTCAGTCATGCGCACCAACTTGGAGGCAGCGAAGCAGTCTGCAGTACTTCTCACTTCCGCATTTGTGACGTGGTGCGTGTTGTACGAAATTCGGAGAATTTTTTCTCTGGCACAGGGCCGGATTTAGGGGGGGCCCGGGGGCCCGGGCCCCAGGCCTCCCACCAACAGGGGGCCTCCCACCAAACCCCTCAATTTTTAAAACTCCGTAATTCGATAACCAATCCTGGCTTGCATAACTTTTGCTACCACCTTTGTA
>Ga0056128_1000751_pt1 | contig 31978 bp, 15 predicted proteins | sample WorMetLIZISLAND2_FD_71113 | JGI IMG/M metagenome (GOLD analysis project Ga0056128, IMG submission 71113) | Marine gutless worms symbiont microbial communities from Max Planck institute for Marine Microbiology, Germany - Olavius geniculatus... ...
CCCCTAGGTTCAAGGAGGCCAGCGCAGGCGGGCGTCAAAGACAGCTACCCCCCTAAAAAGTGGTTATTTTACCGCAATTATCTCGTGTAGCGTGAACACGGTTACAGATAGGCACAAACATGCTGCTTATCATAACAAGCACTAGTGACAGGCTTTTTAAATTTATCGACATCGATGACCTTGAATGACCTTGAACGCTAAAAATATTGATTTAACGTGATTTTTTGGCGATTTTTGGCTGCAAAAGAGTGAATTACGACGAAATGGTTGGAGATAGACTATGATTATTTGCAAACAGGAACTACTATAGGCTTTCGCGCGTCTCGTGAGCTTTGCTCAAATTACTTGTTGCTACTTCTTATAGCCTAGTTCGTTCGTATCGTAACGATCGTAACCTCGTAGTGTTTACAGTGACTGTCATGTTCAAGTTCATCCATATTTACTTACTATACTTTGCACGAAATACGGCATAGATCATGATATCTATGTAGTATTGCGTGTTTACTTTATTAGTGAATTTAATTTTACTGTATAGTGTTTAGTGCGTTAAATATCGTGACTGATGACAATTTAGTATTAAGCATTTGCTAGCATATTTATTGCTTTTTATATCTGTTGAATATATACAATTTGGTAAAACCTGGAAGTCGTCAACAGTTAGCTTCCTGCGGAATGTGATAAAATGGTGTTGAACTTCAACGTCCGACTTTTCTGCGAAAATCTTCGTGCTACGAAGCCACCTTATGAATGCCCGATCGACAATTGCGGCAAGATTTATAGAACCTACACCGGTATAGAAAACCATATGTACAATCATGATCATGGCAGCACAGCGGCTGGTACATCTGCAGTAAGTGAAGTTACTTCACCTAGGGAATCAGATCTTCAGTCGGGACATGGTAGTGCTGGACGGCTGCAGCGTTTAGACGGGGCGTCAGACCGCCTTAACCTGCAGCTGAATCCACTCTCATTTCCAAATAAAATTGTTAATGTGGATCTTGGCAGCGGGCAGCCATTGAGAGTGAATGTATTGGAGCCGCTGCAAGTTATCGTTGGTGACGGTGACTGTGAGTGCAATGAGGCTGTGAAAGAGCAGAATAAGAACAGTGCCGTAGCAGCAAGAGAATGTGCTTCACGCAAAGATGGATGTGCTGCAGTCAGCTCCTACCCATCACCTTTGAACAAGCTGCCGGAAGCTACTTTCAGGATTATGACTGATTACATCCAGCCAAAAGACCTTCCGGAACGACCATCAAACTACTACCGCTACGTTCCAAGGACTGCGGAAGAGATGGATGAAGAAGTGGAGTATGACATGGATGAGATGGTTTGTTAATGTTATGTACTGTTATTTTCTTGTTTTATTTGTGTTAATGTACACTTGTGTGGCTTGTGTAGTGTAATGGTAACATGCCAAACTTGTAACCTGGAGGTTGCAGGTTCGACTCTGAGCCGGGGCACTGCCAAGTAACGACCTTGGGCAAGTTATTCACATGCATGTGCCTCTGTTCACCAGGCAGTACAAATTGGTACCAGCTTCACCGCCGAGAAGGTTACAGCAGTAATATGCGGAGGTCTGGCCCTCCTGCCATATATAAGGCAGGGACGTTGACTGTTGACTATCGGCAGTGATTTTTTAAATTTACTACTCTATTATCTGCTAGTGTTTTTTAATTTGTGTTAGCTTTTGAATTTTTTGTTTATATTTACTTCCGCCAAGGAGGTTATGTTTTTGCCAGACTTTGTTTGTTTGTTTGTCTGTCTGTCTGTCTGTTAGCAAGATAACTCAAAAGATTCTGGAAGGATCTTTCTGAAATTTTGAGGGCATGTCGGGAATGGCAAAAACTACCAGTGATTCAATTTTCGGGGTGATCCTTAAGGAATCCTAGATTCTGGATCACTTTGAAATTTTCGTTACCATTGCTTTCAGTGGGGCCTAAGGCAAACCACTCCAAAACCGAAGATGGTGCTGCCACCTAGTGAACAACATGGCCTTGGCAGAGGTGTGCGGGCTCTGACTGCTTTCTAGTGTATAATATGTCTTCGTTTTTTTTTCTATTTAGCTGTACTTTACTGCTTGGACAGTGTTGGTTCAATGACAGGAGAGTTGAGACCTGTAAATGGAATGTTTTACAAGTCTTGGAAGTTCATGTTGGGTACTTACTAATCTGACAGAGTAACCCTAAGAACTGAACAGTTTAACATGAACAAAGACTGAAAATGATGGGTGGTGATGATCAGTATAGTTTGTAACTGCTATGCTTAATGTTAGCACTTTTATACTACCTGGTATTGATTATTTAGTTTTGATACAGCAAAGCATATGTATTCATCAACTACATTGCTTATGTGTGTTGTAGGATGCAGCATGGCTGAAAGCTATAAATCAGAGAAGACGCAAAGATAGCGTACCACCCGTGAGTAAAGAGACGTTTGAGTTGTTGATGGACAATTTCGAAAAGGAGTCGTATTTTCAGAGCCAAGTCAGTGGACATGTTTTGGCCGATGAGGATGCTATCTGTTGTATATGCCTGGATGGTGAATGTCACAGCAACAACGTCATCCTGTTTTGTGATCTCTGTAATCTGGCAGTTCACCAGGAATGCTATGGGGTTCCGCATATACCGGACGGCCCGTGGGTTTGTCGGAGATGTCTCTACTCGCCGTCGCGTGCAGTCTCATGCTGTCTTTGTCCCTGCAGACGCGGAGCCTTTAAACAGACTGACGACGGTGACTGGGCACACGTTGTCTGTGCGCTGTGGATACCAGAAGTCGGGTTTGCAAATAGTGTATTTCTCGAGCCAATTGACGGCATCGACCGAGTTGCAACAGCTCGTTGGAAGCTCACGTGCTGCATCTGTAAACGCCGTGGGATTGGTGCCTGCATCCAGTGCCACAAGACCAGCTGCTACACTGCATTCCATGTCACATGTGCCCAACAGGCTGGCTTGTACATGAAAGTGGAACCAATAAGAGATGTTGGCACAGCGTTTGGAGATGGTCCTTCCATCATTTTTCGGAAAACAGCATACTGCGAACAGCATTCTCCAAAGGAAAGTGAGCTCCAGGACAGTGCGACTAATGACAGCACTGAGAATGATCCAGTGTCTCCGGGTAGTGCTGATTTGCTGGCGGAGTATCGTGCAAAGATGAAGGATAAGATAAAACATGCGCGAAAACTGCTGGCTGAAAATAGTCACTTCGGGCCCATTCTCTCCATACCAGTTGTTTCGCCTAGCAGGTTTGATTTTACAGTTGTTTAATATTGCACATATAATATCAGTTTTTGAAAAAATGTAGCAGTTACTATAACCAGTTGGAATAATATTAAATCGTTGTTGGTTAAGATTTGATGCATCAGAAGTTATCTACAGGGTGGTCCAAAAAAACGGCACAAAGTTAATGACACCCTAATTTTGCAGCCGTACGCCATAGAGTCGTGCTGTTTTCAGCAAAATGTTCCGAAAAAAATTCTTTACATGACTAAAGTCAGTATTTGAATACAGCAGATAAATATTCTTGGTTATTGCTGCTGGCAGTTGAACTATGCAAAAACACTATTACCCTCGACACCGCGGTCCATAAAAGCATGCCACTTTTATTTTTTCAATAGCTCCATGAAACATTGGCCGATTTTAATAATTTTTGGCATGCAACATTAAAAAGAAACTTGACGTAAATGTCTGCAGTTTTGGCCACCTCGCCCTAAGTTTGTTGTTACACTACTTTGTGAAATGCAGAAGTTGTATTTTGACCATTGACAACAATAAATTCATACTGGGCAGTGCATGCGTCAGCTCAGACAATTACTGAGACCGCAAAATCATTGAAAATTTGTTGCTTCATCTTTATTTTAAAATTCTAAGTTGACAAACTAAAATGATACATCAACAGCGAGTGGGCCTCTTGAGTCATGCAGTTACTGAACGTGCTGTTGGCAAATGGTGTCAACGTCTACCGCTTGCGTTTGTGCTGCAGAAGGAAATTTTGAGCACATGCTGAAATGAAGAGATGTGATGTGATACGTGTGATTTTTTGAGTGATAGTAATTGCTAATTGCATTTGTCGCTATTCAGTTTATAATTTCTAGCTGACGCATACACTTTCCAATAGGAATTCATTGTTGTCAATAGCCAAACAGCGACTTCTGCATTTCACATGGTAGTGTAGCGACAGCCTTAAGGTGAGGTGGCCAAAACTAAAGAGCTTTGCGTCAAGTTTCTTCTTAATGTCGCATGCCAAAAATTATTGAAATCGGACAATGTTTCATGGAGCTATTGAAAAAATGATAATGGCAAGTTTTTATGGACCAAGGTACATTGAAGGTAATTCTGTTTTTCAATAGTTCACTTGCCAGCGGTGAAACAAAGAATATTTAATTGCTGTATTTAAACACTGACTTTAGTCATGTAAAGAATTTTTTTCAGAACATTTTGCTGAAAACCTCATGACTCTGTGATGTATGGTTGCAAAATTATGGTGCCATAAACTTTGTGCTGTTTTTTTTGGACCACCCTGTATTATTATGTCTGCTCACAGAGGTACGAGGGTCATCCCAAAAGTTTCCAGTCTCGACGTATTAGACGGCATTTTTTTTCTACAATCTGCACATAAATCATAAATTAAAATGACATCATATCCACAGCAGACTCATATGAGTCAGTAAAGGATACATGTTTCACTGATGTATAGATTGTGGAAAGTGATGTTGTCTAATATGTCGAGGCTGGCAACTTTTTTTGATGACCCTCGTATAATGAGTATATGTGGCTTGTATATTTCATGTGTTACTTTCAGTTGTGTCGCTTGTCGTATTTTTTTTATTTACTCTATTGTTGTTAATACTTTCTGTCTTATATTTTTTGGTCTGATTTTTTCTGTTGATGCTGCCATTTTGTGATAGGAAGGGACTTAGCAGTATAGTGTCTGACCTATAAAAGTGCAGCAACAACGTTACTTACTGACCGTGACGGCATGGTGGCAGCATGCTGTCTTCAGGTCAGGAACACTGTTACGGCCCAGGGGAGGATTGCTATTTTTAGGTTGGAGATAGAAGAGCCCAGTCACCATTTCATTTGCCATTTCATACTTATTGCAGCATGCTGTCTCCATTTGAGATTGGGAACATTGTCAGTCTTTTTGCTGTTGGTTGGCTTACAGGAAGGGTAATACAGCTGGAAAAGGTACAGCCACCACAGTTTGTAAGATCAAATTTTTCTCTTGGGAGTCTAACTTGAGTAACTTTCGAAAAGTGTTTCAGCTATACAAACGCTGGTTGTCCAAGTATAAAATTGATTTTTATTTCTTAAATCAAGTGTCGTTGCTTGGTTTGATAGTTCATATGTATACTGTAATCAGTAATCATGCCATTTCTGTGCTTTGGTATATTTTAGTATATTTCCTTGTGTAATGTGCTATGAAGATGTTGTATATGGTTTGCGTCAGCATAAAAACTATCGTGAGTAAAGTGTCAATCCAGCGGAAGAAGACGTTTATTTCACGCCTTCACAGTTACTGGCAACTGAAACGGCAGTCGGTGAATGGTGTACCAATACGTCGGGCCACTCGTGTCTCTGCAAGGCAACTGATCAGATCGCGAGTGAGTACTTGTACAGCAATGTTCACTGTGGCGGTGGGATGATCCATATTAGTTGCTTTTATCATAGCACGCTGACAGTTGAGATAATTTACTTTTTTGTGGTACTTTCTGCTCAGCTTTTTACTTTTTTATCACACTTGAGTATGGTCAGTACTATTGTGACTGTTGGACTTATCAATGACCATATGTTTGTAACCTTACTTTAGTTGTAGTCTACCCCTCATTCTCCAATAGACAGCATTCTGACATTGATGACTGTCTGAAGCATAAGAGAGAATATTATTAGATCTGCCATCATTGTTAGTTACATATGCACACTATGGATTGGTAGTTCTTACAATTTTAGGTTTAGGTTGTTTTTAGGTTTTGTGTCTCATAAAGGTTAAATTTTGTGTAAAGGTTAAACTTTTTGTTTTGTTATTATGTGCACTTGCATTTTGCCTGGAAAGGCCATGCCCAAAATGACGAGTACTGTGTCGGGTGGGACGTTAAACCCTACTCACTCACTCACTTAGTTGTAGTATACCAGTTTGGCCATATGTCTTTTCCTGTTGTTATTGCAGTTACTGGTGTGAGAATTCTAGAGACTATTCTCTTCCAGCATTATGAGATTGATGACTGTCTGGAGGATAACAGGGAAGATTATCAGAACTGTCATTTTCGATACATAGTGCACAATTATAATTGGCTGTTTTTACAATTTTGGGTTTCCTTTTTTTGTGTTTTGTGTTTCATAAAGGTTAAACTTTCTGTAAAGGTTAAACTTTTTGTTCCGTTATTATGTGTATGTGCAATTTTGCCTGCAAAGGCCGTCCCCGAAATGACCTATACTGTGTTGGGTGGTACATTAAACCCTACTCACTCCCTCACTCTAGAGTTGTGTGAAATCTGTATTGTTGTTATATAATGAGTGTTATGTTGCTTGATTCTGTATAGCCGAGCCCAGGGTCACTGTCGTCTGGCCAGTCTGCTTCCCATATTTTTGTATGTATTTTGTACTTCTTAGTTTTATAGCGCTCACACACATACATGATCGGATTTTGTACTACTGGCCCATTTTTCTGATTCCCAGAGTAAGATTTTGAGAATTGTTGTGGGAGTAGCTTTTATTTGCATGCTATCAATTTATATGCTATTTAGATGCCCTCTCATTGAGCGGCTGCTTCAGCCAAAGATTGTAAATAATTATGAATTGCAGATTGTAGTAAGCTTGACACGTGTGCCTTACTGGCATTGTGGCGTGTTTTGAGCACATACTTGCTGTTAACTTGTTGCTATTAACCAGGGTTTATTCAGGTCAGGGAAAACTGGAAAATGTGTTGTCAGCGAAATGTCAGGGAAAAATAGTATTTTTGAAAAGTCAGGTAAAATGATCTTGGATCATGCGGACTGCAGATAACAGTGATTTTCTGCATCTCCAAATATAAAAAAGCAGGCAAATTTGCGGCTTCCATTGAACGTCCAAAAGCTAGACGTGTTTCAGCTTCAGGGGGGCTTTGCCCCACTGACCCCTGACCAGGGCCTCTGTCATTTGCGTATTGCTCTATTAATACCATTTCATTACTTAATACCGTTTATGACATTTGTGTGATAGGGTTATTGTTTCAATAACGTCAGGAAAATTGTCATTCCATGACTGGAAAAGTCAGGGAACTTTGCTACAGAAAACCTGTAGGAACCCTGACTAATCTGTTTAGTTTAGAGGTAAGATGTACTGTGGCTGAGCAGTGCACGATAGGGCCTAGGTTGCTAATGATCACTAATAGGAAGTCGCATATTGGCTTTCAAATTACCTGCAAATCATTGATTTTTGGATGACCTTGAAGGTCAAGTGATAACCATTATGGTTGGCTATTCTAGTGACTGCGACAGCTGGGCTTATTGTTCACATTTCTTACAGTGTAGTTGCCTGCTTCGAATGTCGCAGGCTGATTTGCCGAGCGCAATAGAGAACTTTCGTCAGTCTCGACGGCTGCGTCAACAGCTGGAGAAAGTGCGACTTCTTCTGGAGCTGATCAAAAAGCGTGAACGACTCAAGTTGGAACAGGTTTCAACAGACATTTGCATGCTGCTTTTCTAATGACAGATAATGTCAGACAATTAGATAACCATTTATTTGCAACTAAATGCTCTACAATGTTAAAAATAAATTTTTAAAACAGCAAAACATTTGTAAATGGCAAAAACTTCTGGTCTCACAGAGTCTATGTAAACAAAAAATATAGTATAGAATCGGTATTAAAGTATTTCATCCAAATTACTGTAATTTGCACACTGTCTATGACTGCTTTTGTTGCAGCCATTGTTTACTAGTATTACAGAACTTAATATTATTGTTAATTTGTTATATTACATGAATGTCTTTGGCAGACTCGTTCTTTGTTTTTAATTCTGTGGATGACTGTGGCAATCAAACCATATACATTAGGAGAAAATTTAATGATATGGCCAGTTCTGTCAGGCTATAGATACGTGTGTGTAATTAATTCCTGTTGAAGTATGTTGATAAGGTATTTCTGCTATCTGTAATGTGATATTTGGTCAATTGACAAAAAAAGTGAAATTAGCGGGCAAGAAATTGTACGGTTTTTTGAATTGTTAATTGATGAGCTTGCTGGTATTAACAAATATTAAATATGGTATTCTTGTTTTCACTTTAGCAGTTAAATGTTTCTGTATGTCTGTAATGTTTATCTGACCGCTGAATGAATTTGCTTGTATGTTCATAGGTGAAGTTGTATGAGTCGGTCACAGAGGTCCGACTGCGGCCGATAACTGTGCTGTTGAGATGTGCCCTCAATCAGATTGAGCCACAGGCCGTGAGTATCATATTACCACCAGTTTTCAGCCACTGCAGTTATCTGTCCTTCTGTCTACAGCTGACAAGAAGCCCAGCTGTCGCTAGGATAGCTGATCATACTGCTTGTCAGTGATCTTCAAGATCATCCAAGGTCGACGATTTTCATTTCATCTGACTAATGGTAACCTTGGCCCTATCTTTCACCATTTCCAAAATATGGCCAGTTTTTCATTGAATTTGCTATCCCGCTTCATTCAACCCCAATTTGAAAATGTTCTCTTTGCACTAGATGGCTGAAATTTTGCATGTCCGAGTTTAACACACGTTGCTAGTTATTCATGTAAAAGTTGTCCTTTCTGACCTAAAGCTTAGCCGCAATAGATTTGTGACATACGGATGGAAGACAGACAGACACACGGACAGATGACAACTTGTACCAACAGCTCAACCATTACCTAAGTACGGTCGGTTGAAAACGTGGTTCTTTTGTGCATCATACTTGACGTTGTCATTTCCGGAACAATTTACTACTAACTCTGAAGTAGCTCTGATATTAAGGCAACTCTGATTCATTGATTAATTCATTGACTTCTGTCATTTTTGGTGTTTAGCGAGTTAGTTTTTCTGCAATTGCTACACATTAGACCAGTTTTCCCAGAAGTGAACTTTGCTAATTGTTTGGGCCAGACTTTCTAAAATCCATACTTTGCATAATTTTGTATTGCTCTTAAAACCAATGCACTGTTGCGTGTGAGAAAATATTGTATGTAGCAATGAGTGAGACATTTAGCGTAGTAAAAAAACTAAATTTAAATTCTCTAGCCTGCTGTTAGCAGGAGAATGGACATTTGTCGGAAGTGCGGCGGAAGCTGAATGGATATGGTTCAGTGGAAGCGTTTTCCAGTGACCTGCAGCAGGTTATCGCTGGCCTGCTGGAAGCCAGCGTCAATCACAGTACTGTGCATAGGACAGCCATCAAAATGAAAGACCAGGTATCATCAGAACGTATTCATTGACTATGTAGATTTTTAGCTTTCTCTACCCAGCAGTTGCACTCAGATGTGTAGTGATTATTACAGTTCATATATTGTATAATATTCGCAGGGTCACTAGAAGTGCTTGCGTATCTTTCATGGTGAGCAGCTTGGAATTAGCTGTATGTTGTGTGAAATTATTATGGGTCATATTTAGTTTTATGGTGCATTTTATTTTCCAGCTGTTCTTTTTAATATGAATGTAAGTTGTTGTTTTCGATTAACAGGCGAGCAAAGTTCTGAAGAGCTTGCGTCAGGCTGTTGAGAGAATTGGTTTTGACAAGGTTACAGGGCTACATTCAACCGCAACAGTTGACAAACCAAGCATGAAAGGTGATTATTTGCCAGTTTACGTAAAGCTGTGTGCTCATAATGCCAAAAACTGACAATCATTTCTATTAACACTGAACATTTCTAGTTTATACTTGTGCTAAAAACAGCATAAGCAACAAAACGTTTTAGACTTAAGCTATTTGCTGTTTTATCAGTTATGCTGTCGAGGCATTGATTTTTTAATGACGTGAACACATGCGTTAATAACGCATCATTATGTTGCTGCAGTTACAGGTGTACTACATCAACAGGGTGTCTGGAATGAGTGATGGAACAGCAACAAAACAATTTCTAATTACCTGAATGTTGTTTGATCATCAAATAACCACAGTTTAATGGAATATTGAAACTTCTGCTTCACAGAATTCAGTAAATCTATGCGTGTGCTTTAATATTTTTAATGTGCGTTGATTTTTTTAATGTGTGATAATTTTTTAACCTGTTAATGCATTTATTTGACAGTGATGCATGCAGACCATTTCTTGCCTAGTGTAATATAAGACTGATATAGTTGTGGTGGTAAATATATGGCAGTAGTTTGACAGCACAACGTGTTGGTGATGACTGTTTAATGTTTATTTTCCCCTGTCTTCCAGCATTCTGAAATTAATGACTGTTTGGAGGATAAGAGGGAAGATTATTAAAACAGCCATTGTTGTTAATCATACTAGTATATGCACGCATTATAATGGAGTTCTTACAATGTTAGGTTTACCTTGTTTTTTGTGTTTTGTGTTTTATGTTTCTGTAAAGGTTAAACTTACTGGTCTACTATTATGTGTTTGTATGCAATCTGCCTGGAAAGGCCATCCCCAAAATGACCGATGCTGTGTCAGGTGGGACCTTGAGCCCTACTCACTCTTTAATGTTTATTATTTATACATGTTTGCTTACAGCTGAGAGTCGAGTGGCATCAACCACTGCAGACAATGAGCAAGTGAAATCAGTCAAGACGCCTGCAGAGAGCAAACAAGCTGAACCAGTCACAGCAACGGCTGTATCCGGCGTCAACCGACGAACGATGATACTGTTCAGCAAGAAGGCAAAGCAGCGACGGCTGAGTGCTATTCAGCTGATGGCTGCCAAAGACTTCGAGAAGAAGGAGACCGTTAAGGTCGACAGTACTCGGACTGATGTCTCGGAACTGTCGCGGCGCAGCAATGCTAATGGCTTCACTGTCAAGTTGCCGCTGCAGCCAGAGACATCAGCAACTGAAATTAATGCGAAAGCAACTGTAAGTAACGCCAAAGCAACTGTTGCAAAACGTCCACCTGCGAAGCGGCAGCACGCTGCTAGCAGTGAGCGTAGGACTGAGTCAGTTATCTGTAATGGCGGTGTTAACGCCGTGGTGACCGGGATTGCCAGTCGTAGCAAGCATGCCATCAGCGATGATGTCTGGAAGAAGGGTAGTCAGCATAAGGTCCGTGTACTTGATACGGCACTGATGTTAAATGGCGTCAGCGACAGTTCCGATCCTGGCGACGTTGCAAGCTCACGATATCCTATTCGAGGTACAGTGGCTTAAATCCATTACACACTGACAGTTGTGTAACTCTGTTAGTACTTGGATGGGCGACTGCCTGCGGACAGGTAAACTATCTCGGTATGTAACCAGCCGCCTAGGTCAACTCAGCCTTCCATCCCTCCATGGTAGGTAAATCGAGTACCACTCTGTCTGGCTGGGGTTAAAGCGGGGCACATTAACCTGTGTCATGTTGTAAGTAACACTGTGTGATCCCATACGGCAGGTGATGCTCCGTAGCTCTGAGATGGGTTACCTATGATGAGCTATAGCATTTAAGCGTTTAAGTGGAGATGCATATTAGAAGCTGCTGTATGTGCACTGATGACAATGATGATGACTGTGTGGAATGTTTTTCAGGCAAGAAGGCCGATGGTGGCATGCAGTCTGTCATCCGGGCTACTACACTTCGACCTCTGCATTGTGTCTGGGCGAAGTGTCGTGGCTTTCCCTGGTATCCTGGCATGGTAAGATGTTTTTGTTTTGCTTGGTTTTTATGTGATATGTTACCTTTTGCTATGGAGTTGAAATGTTACCTGGTAGTTATTGATAATCTGTTGCTGTGGCATGTTGAAGCAGAAACCTTGGCTGTTGTGCTGGCTTGCTAGTACAGTGGACCCTGGTTAAACATAATAAAAGGGTAAAGTACGGTACTTGCTATAGCACTTCTTACATGAGACGGACTCATGGACAGAAGCACTTTACAATCTCAGAAGTGGCAGCTGAGTGGCATGAGCTAATGATACCGCAGCGCACTATGCGGCCATCCATTGCTCGCGGCAGCGAACAACTGGACTCATGGTTTGCAGCAAGCAGACATACCACCACCCCAATCAGCCATTCTGGCCTTCACTTAAGCTACTACTCATTTCCCATCCTACGAGGGATAGGAGGCTGAGTTGGTCTGAGCACACAGTAGGTTAGCAACTTGCTCAAGGTTGCTTGCAAATGACCAGCAGTAAGAATCGAACCGTAACCTGAAAGTTACAATTCAACACTGTACCACTTGCAGATACACAGGGATTTAGGTGTGAACAATTTGCCCAGAGTTGTTACTTGGTAGTGCACCGACTAGGAATTGAACCGTGGACCTTTCGGTCTCGTATCCAACGCCCTAACCGCTGAGCCACCAAGCCACAAATGTCTTGGATAAAATTTGCCTGTTTGGTGCAGCCAAGTCACTGGCTAGAACGTAGCATTTGACTCATTGAACTAAATACCACAAGCCATTGTCTTCAAATTCACTCAAGCTGTTGTGTAGCTTCCGTGGTTTGTCCAGTCCAATCCATAATTTTAGTAAAATTTCAGTATGGTTGCCTGTTTTGGAATGAAGATAAAATTCATTTAATGAAGAATTAAATGAGAAATCAATTATTGTCTCACGTTGCACTGTTTTGATGATATTAGATTATGTCTTCAGCAAGTCTGGTGCTGGTTTAAGTTACTTTTGCCATCATGGGCTAATGGCTGGACTACTGGAAACAAGTTTATTGTATTTGCTGGTCATATAACTTATTTTCGAACGTTGCTATCATCAGAGACCATCCACTTGCTGATTTTGGACGTGCTAGATGCCACCTGTCATGAGGCCCTATAGTTTACAGTGAACATGCTTTGCAGCGCAATGCTGTTCCAGATCTACATCGTGGGCCATAAAAAAACATGGCATCTATTGGCCGATTTAAAAATTTTTTTCACTGGCACACTGTGCAAACAATTTGCAATAATGTGATTATTATATATCCCACCACACTGTTAATGTGCCTTTACACTGCCTTGTGAAACATAAATGTAAGAAAACCTAACGATAATAACAAACATTTAAGTAAATGAAAAAAACACTTCAAATCAACATTGCAGTGAATGATCCGTATAACACTAACTGTGTTAGACCCACACACAGTCTAGTGTTATACAGATTATTCACCACAGTGTTGATATAAAGTGTTTTTTTTCAATTTTACCAAAATGTTTGTTTGTGATTATCGTTATGCATGCATATTTCATTCATATTTCACAAGGTAGTGTAGAGATGCATTAACGGTGTGGTGGGATATATAATCATCACAGGTTTATTTCAGGCAACACGGCCCGTAGCAAACACAAATAACACAAAGTTACACACACAAAAACACTCACAAACATGCAAACATATATACAAGGTAAGTAAAAGAAAAAAAGAAAAAACACACAAAAGGTAAAATATAATGATCACATTATTGCAAATTGTCCGCAGAGTGTGTGTCAGTGAAAGAATTTTGAAAATTGGTCATTAATTGGTGAAGATATAGACAAAAGTAAAGTGCCACGTTTTTTACGGCCCACCCTGTAGAAAGGGAGCAGAACCAGGAAGATCCAGATATTGTTTCATCACTATTCTGACCTTTGTAACCATGGGGCACTTGTTGATTGTAGATAATCAATCCAAAGATGCCACGAGCTGGTTACAATTTCAACGGGATTCATATCCCAGCACCTCCCGAGTCGGTCCTGAACGTACAGCCGGGTGAAGCTGCCAGCAGGGCTGACATGTACCTCATTCTCTTCTTTGACCCAAAATGCACCTGGTGAGTCATGTTGTCAGCACATCTTCCACGCGTGTACGGTACTTGTCTCTTTTCGCTGATTTGTTTGTGTGCATAGTTTTATGTATCTTTGTCACATTCGGTTTCGTCATTAGTGTCGTAGATGATAAATGGTAATACATTACGAACGTCATTGATTTCGTTTAAGAAATTTTTGTCATCACCGTCACCTAAGGTGTTGTTATTAGCAGTTTATTGTGGTTGACGGAAAGTGAATTGAGAATGTCTCATGTGTCACATTCGCTAAGCTCCCGTAGCCATATGCTGTAGCTGCCAGTTATCTTGACAGCCACAGAAAGTCCTCAAGCAATCTACAAGCTAATAGCTATGGCTGGGTGTGTCACACATTTGGTGCATCCCTAGATTCTGTGGTGACAGCTCGTTATACAACGTCTACTAACCAGATGTAAACTGAATGAATATTGATTTCATAAGATTGTTGTGCTATAACAGGCAGTGGCTGCACAAAGATGCGGTTGAGTGTCTTGGTGTGAACCCAAACGTTGACACCGCGCGGTTGTCAGGTGCGATGAAACCAAGCATGCTGAAAGCCGTGAAGCAGGCGTATGATCGCGCCATGGTGCAACATCGAGCCATTTCCGCCGGCATTAGGAACTCCTAGGACACACCCGTTCATGCCGGCCATCTGATCGTACATCAGGGTTCCCACACTTTTGCTGACAAAAAAATTCCAAGACTTTCCCGGACCGTCAAAACGTTTTTCCAGCATCTTCTCAGAACCAAAGTTCACACATAAAGACAAACAGCAGTTACTTGTAGTATATGCGGAATGTAATCCAATGTATGGTATGCCAAATATGTTGACATTTATCCCGTCATTGTATTAACAGTAAGTAAGTGGTTCGTTAGTGCCACATGTTTATTTTGAACTCACAGTGACTTCGTCAACTATCCACTATCCAGGATTTTGCAACTTCCAGAACCATCCAGGATCAAACTTATTTTGCACGACTTTCCATGGCATGGAAAACCAAGGAGGGAAAATCCAGGACTTTCTAGGAGGCATGGGAATCCTGAGCTTTGAATATCGACCAACTTGAAGGCAAATCAGACACTTGTAAGGCTGTGTTCACATAGACACGAGTACAAATCCGGCACTGTCCGGGTATCCGTCGTGTATTTCAATGGCAGTACAGTGGCTGTTCACTTACATACGAGTACAGGTTACCTGTAAATTTCACTCGTACGAGTAGCTTCTGTGCAGGTCGTGTTTTTATCTAACCCGTGCGAAGTTAACTACCCGTAAATAGCATTAATACAATTTATAAAAGCTATGGCACACATTTGATGTCAGAACTAACATCGTTGTAAAACCGTTCATTGTTAGGTGTGCGGTTAGTAAAAATACTAACTTTGTAGTGGAATATGGTCGTTTTATTCGCAAAACATTTCCTCGATCTGATTTCATTCAATATGGCCGACAGTCGTTGAGTTATGTTCCTGTACAAGTGACCGTCAACACTCCACTCGTATGAGTGAAGCTTCTACGAGCCACGCCATTGAAATACGCGATGGATACCTGAACAGTGCCGGACTCGTACTCGTGTCTATGTGAACGCAACCTAACAAGATGCTGTTGTATATTTTGCTGGCACATCAGGCGGACATTTGCCAGCGAGAATGTTGTTATTTTGCATTAGAATATGTACACCATGTCTAGAACAAAAACATCTCAGACATTTTCGATTGTAACTTGAAGAAGGATTATCAGATTTTAATAATTTTTGACATTAATATTTCTGACACAACTGGTGATCAAATGACTCCAATTTTCTATCACACCCATTGTTTGTTTATGCACTACCTGGGGAAACAAAACCAACGAAATATTGCATTTTTGTCTCATTTCGCCTGTTAGGGTTTTCCCAGTTAGTGCAGAAGCAAACATTTGATGAGGTGGGAACTAGAATGGTCATTTGATGGCAGGTAGTGTCAAAAATGTTTGCACCAAAAATTATTAACATTGGATACCCCTACTTTAAGTGACAATCGATAATGTTCGGGATTTTTTTTTCGGACACGGTGTACTATATATATTTATTATGTTGTCGATTATTTATTGAGATAGATGCTGTAAGTGTACAATCATGTTGTTAGTTGCCTACTCTTTTTTTGAAGTGCATGAACAGAATACAGCTGTGTATTAGTGGCTGTGTTTGTTAATAAAATAGTTTTAGCAGCATGTACTACTAGTAGTTTGACGTTTGTCTGAATACTGTTGCATAGTACAGAGTGTGCCAAAAAATGGCCCAACTTGTTTTTGTCAGAACTTCATCAAATCTGCACCAAATTTGATAATCTTTGGCATACAGATAGCTAACAGGATAATGCTCAGTTGTCTTCATAAAAGTTTTAACATATTAATTAAGCACACAATGGACAATAATATGATTTATTTAGCAGAATTATAAGTTTGTGTAACAGCTTGCTTCCAAACTATGTGAGGTAGACAATGAGTGAACCTTACATATTTCTGTCGTCTTGGCTATCTGTATGCTAAAAATTATCAAATTTGGAGATTTGACGAAGTTCTGACAAAAACAAGTTGGATCATTTTTTGGCACACCTTGTATTTATTGTTATTATTATAATTAAGTATTGCCTATCTTGTCAATCACTGAATCCCTGTAAAACCTTTTTCTAGTTATTTTTTATTTTACTTATTGTATTATGTAGAAGAGAACAGTGCACTTTTAAGGTGCTTTTAAGTTAGACGTGGTTTTTGTTGAAGCTATTTCTTCTGAAATTTTTTTCTGTTCACTTGCTCTATGACAGTATGTTATGTGCTGATGTGTGACTGCTTTTATAAAGAGTGGTAGTGTACAAATCGTAACATATTCAGTTAAATTTTTAATATTAGTGTTGCAATTTCAGTGTTATTGTATTTTACAGTTTTAATTATTTAATAGTCGTAATAACAGACATGCAGGTGGTTTTTTTTCACAGAAAAGAAAAAACTCATCTGCTTTCAGACATGCATATTGAAAACTGACAATTGTAATTTTGAAGAAAATTACATGTTTTTGCTTGACAATTTAGTCACAAATACAGTGTTTGTTTTATTTACATTTTGAGGATTAAAATTCAATTAATCATTAAACTACTAAACAACTGACTTTCACAGTGGTCAACAGTGGCGGGCAGCTGAGAGTATGCTAATTCCCATTTTTTTGTTTCCCCATTATTTGTTCTAAGGTAATCATGTATCCCTTGCACCAGTTACAATGCTATTACTACCGTACATGTATGATGACTGACAACAGAAAATATTAAGCCTGCAGGTAACTTCCGTTCACTGCTTGTTGCACAGCGAATGATAAAAGCCACATATACCAAAATATATTCCAAGAAGTCCGAGCGATAACAGTTTTACTGGGTTTACAGTCTTGAAGGGATATAATGCCATATGCATAACCGACGACAAGAGACTACTAGCAAAGTTTACCCATATGTCGATAACAGCAGTTCCAACTACATGTACAGTGTACACCAGATAAAGTAATAGATGTTCTTTCCATCACATTCAAGTTCTACGTACGATATGATTGCCACACTTTCACATCAAACAGTCTAACCTCTTCGAGAGACGTTTACACGCATATGCAGACAGACAATACCGATTACTGGCGCAAAGGCATCCGTACGACAACAACAGTGCAGCAAAGATGTACAAAGACAACATGAATGAACAAAGTGGTAGATGTTGCACGGCGAATAGACAGCTTTGAGCAAACCAATATAAAAGCACTGTTACAGCCAATGAGAACAGTGGTTTCTAACAGCTACATCAGTATGTAAACTATGTACAGATACAACATGGCTAAGCGTATGATACACAGTCATTGCAGACTTTGCAGTATAGCTCGCTATTAGTAGTTATGAAAGTCATTTAAATTGGAACTTAGATAAAGCAAAAAAAGTTGTTGCACTCATTAGATTTCAGTATGTTCACAAAAAGTAACACAAATAGTTTTCAGCATGCACAGCAGGCATGACTGCATGAGGAATTAAAATACAGGGTGGTCCAAAAAACGGACCTGTTAGAGCGTAGAAAAGCATGCCTTTCTGCCACTAATCGTCGCAAAGTTATCAAAGCTAAAACTGGTCCGGTTTTTTTGTACCACCCTGTACTTTACTTGTCCAATAAAAATAAGAAATACACCCAATGTAGAGGCTAGAAGAAAAAACATTAGGTAACTATTGCCGAGCTTTATGATATCTCATATTGTGCAAAAACGGCACATTTCCTGATGCAAATGGTCATAAATGTTATCCCAGGAAAAGCAAAAGTATGCATTAACCACAGCTGCACCGTCACAGAACACAAGACAATAACTCAGCATAAATAGGATCTCGAATACGACAGCAGTACACAGAACATGGAACCAAACAAGGCAATTCAGTTCATTAAAACAACTTACTGAGACATGTTAAAATATGTACCCTGATCACATGACCTAATAATTGTTATTAATAATAAATATTAATTAATAATTAATATTAATATTAAATTAATTATGCCTCCCATTACTGCACTGCATCAGATTTTGAGCCAGTCCACGGCATTAACAACACAATTTTGCAACTAAAAAACTGTAAATAACAGCTACAAACGCATGTGACTTGTTTGAAATTACTGTCTCAAAAACCACATCACAAACATTTGCAACGACTACGTAATAACTTGCTACAGAATGTTCAAATGCCGGCGCAAAAATGCGACATTTCAGTGAAACAACAAAGGCAGTTACTGCCAGTGGGAAAACACACCCTGCAGCATGTGCCTAAAGAGACCAGAAAAGACATTTGTTTGCGTTACTAACACTAGACACAAGTAGCTTCAGCGTCAAAACATGCTAAGCATATGAAGAAACATGCAGATAACAAGGATGCAAAATAAACCAAAACAAAACTGAAATCATTTCCACTAAGCAATGAAGCACCATCATCAAAAGTAATGTAAGAAAAAAATAAACACATCATCAGCCTTTCCTACTTCTGCTAAGATTGGCAGTTGTCAGCATATAAATCACAATCTACGGAGAGTTTTTCAAACTGGTGCATGTCTACATTAAAGGCAGACTTCAGTGAAAATTGGCCTTAATGAGTTAACGTATTTTCAGATAGTAGAACTCTACCAAAGATGCACGGTACCAGTGCAAAATGTTTGATAAAAAACGTGTAGTTAATTTTTAACCAGATCCAACTGGGAACCAGCTGTAGTACCAAAGAATATTCATGTACTACCTCATAGCGCCTGGTTCTCGGTTGCTTGTACGCCGAAGAAGCCACAGGTCTTCTTTGCCGTATGGGCAAATGGGAACCAGCTGCAGTTCAAGGATCAACACATTTCTGGCAGCGAAGCCGTCAAAGTTCCGTTTTTCGGTTTATTGTTTGTTTATGTGCTTGTTGTGCACGTATATAATTTTTTGGCATCTTATTTTGCACTTAATAGTTAAACAATTAACAATTTTTAATGTTTCTATGAGATTAAACATCACGTTTTGCGTGTTCATGTCATCTGCTACAATTTACACACCTACGCGCAACTTCTCGTTTCGTGTAACATGTGACTGATAAATAGAAACTAATTCAATTGATTAAAGTGCAATTTTTGCATATAATATCCATTTAAAGTATATAAATGAATTGCAACATCTGAAATCTACATGTTACATTTGTTCAAAATTTTCACTGAAGTAGGCCTTTAACAATTTCACACAATAGCATAAAAATGGCAGTGAACAACATTACAAGCAAATTAAGCAGTCCAGAGAAATACCAAATATCACAACACAGAGTGATCCTACTTAACTTAATGCCATGGCAACACAGATCAAGACAAGCACAGATGTAATGCCCTATTTTAACACATCACTTGTATGCGATGCTAAAAGTTAAAAACAGCAGAGAACAATCACAGGTTACCCAATAAGAGACAGTCAGTGTAAGCACACATATCATAACACATATTTTTTATTCAAAATTCAACTAGACCGAAACAGTCACATTAAAGCTGACTAATCAATGCAGCAGAAATGAAAAAAAAACAAATCACTCGGCAAATAGTAGGCATCGTATGAGATAAAACAACTGATTTTCGGCTATCTTTTTGATAACTCGTTGTTACTCTGGCACCGTCAACTGACCTAGGAGTGATGCAGACATTCTGTTTAGGCATTGGAATATGCTGTTTAATCGGAATATGCTCTATAATTTTACAAAAGGGTTTTTTACAAACAGGGTTTTGGCGAGCACAGTGCAACTGGGTATATCATTCAACGTATCAAGTGTCAGCTGCAAGGTAAAGCTAAATTTCTGGACACAGAAAACTAACTGAGTATTCTACATGTACACTTCTGCGACAGACAGACATATAAGCAATCACAAGATCTACACCATGTCTCAAAAAACAGGTTCCAAAAAAACAGAGCCACTTTGATTTTTTGAATAATTCCGTGAAACACTTACCGACTTTGGCAACTGAAATAAATGAGGGTGTAGTTTAACCCATCTCACGTTAATACTGTCGTTACACTATCTTGTGAAATGCAGAAGTCGTAGTTTGGAAATTTACAACAATGCGTTCATAATCTGTAGCATGAGTCGGCTCAGAAAATCACTGAGACTACAAAAGTATTGAAAATCTGTTACGAATTCAATACCAATGATATTTATTTTAATATTGTACGACGACGAACTGAAATGACACACCAACAGTGATTCAGCTACTTTGGGTCACGCATTATTGAACGTGCGAGTGGCATCAAAAGTCCACCGCTTGCATTCATGCTGGAAAGACATTTTGAGGACATGCTGTAACAAAAATGATGTGATGTGACACGTATGACTGTTGAGAGATAACAACTGTTACTGATGGCTGTCGCTATTCAGTTAATCTGAACTGATGTATGTACTGGACAGTACATACATCAGTTCAGACGGCCATGAGTAACAGTTGTTATCTCTCAAAAGTCATACATGTTACATGTATGTACAAATTCATTGTTGAAAATAGCCAAACTACGACTTCTGCGTTTCAAGGTAGTGTCGCAACAGTAATAAGGTGAGGTGGGCTAGACTACAATCATTTATGTCGCGTTTCTTCATGATGTTGCACGCCAAAAATTATCAAAATTGGCCAATGTTCTACAGAGATATGCAAAATATAAAATTGGCCCTGTTGTTTGAGACACAGCATATACTAAGCAATTATATAGGTGAGACAGCACTGCGTGGTATCAGTTTACATAGCAGTCAAGTACTAAGAAAAATTCACGACAGTTATCAGACAATGATTATCACCACAACTAAACACAAGTAGGGCCCACAGTTTTCCGCGAGGAATTTTGCCGAATTTTACCAAATTCTGCAGGCCAGTGCGCAAAATTCCGCAGCTCACTCCGGCAAAATCATCCAAATTCCACAGCCTTCTGTTTGTAAGTAAACTAAGCTATATCCTGTTAAGAAACTTAAGTTTTTGGAGGCTGGCATTGTGCTGAGTTTTGCTAGCAGCATACAAAGAAAATTATTATTTTTTGCTTTTCAAAAATGCAACTTGTCAATTAGTTGCATTGAGTTTATTCATGATTGTGCCATATTACGATGGTAATTATTAGTATGGCCTGCAGTTTTTGGCAGTTCTGTTTGATTTTTTCTCTGTGACATAGTTAGTCTAATTACATTATCAAGACGACAATCGTACTAATCATCAGTACTAATCTCAACTTCTGCAAAATTCTGTGGAAATATCAAAATTCCGTGGAAAAGAACAAATTCCGCAGCTCGGCTAAAAATTCTGCGGCCAGCAAAAAAACGGTGGGCTCTACACGAGCCAGTGCTAAAGGCTTATGGCATAACAGCAACACACAGAATAGCCTAGTCATCACATCTGAATACACAAAGCAAAAACTCAGCACAAAATTAAGTATACTAACGCAAACAGCTATAAAATCCTGGATATTAGTGCATCTGTAAATCTGGAGAAAATACAATTAGTTATTAACCCAATCAAAAGTGCTCAAAAAAGAATTTATTTCAAGAGTAATATGTCAGAAAATTAAGCAATTCAATTTACTGTAGCATTTAGCTCATACGACACAATACTAAGCTTGTAGGCAGTCATTAGACTTTAGCATGTTCACAAAAAGTAACACGAATAATTTTCATTATGTACAGTAGGCATCAAGAATTTTAGAAGTTGACTTATTTCATAAAGAATAAGAAGTACACCCACTGCAGAAACTAGAAGAAAACAATTACATAAAAAAGAAGAAAAGCACACATGACTAATGTCTAGAGTGAAAAGAAGTCAGATCAGAAATGATTAAATGGTATAATTGTGACAAAGATACACCGTCGGCCATAAAAAACGTGCCACTTTACTTTTGTCCATATCTCTGCAAATTATTGACCGATTCAGAATTCTTTCACTGGCACACTCTGCAGACAATTTGCAATGTTTTATTATATATCCCACCACACCATAAATGCATTTCTGCACTACCTTGTGAAATATAAATGTAAGCAAAAACTAATGACAACAACAAAAATTTAGGTAGATAAAAAAAAACGCTTCAGACCAATATTGCAGTGAATGATTCGTATGACACTAGACTGTGTTAGACCCACACAATCTAGTGTCATACAGAACATTCACCGCAATGTTGGTCTGAAGTGTTTTTTTCCAATTTTACCAAGATATTTGTTTGTTATTATTGTTATACATGCATATTCCATTCATATTTCACAAGGTAGTGTAGAGACGCATTTGTGGTGTGGTGGGATCTATAATAATCACATTATCGCAAATTGTCTGCAGAGTGTGCCAGTGAAAGAATTTTGAAAATCGATCAACAATTGGTGAAGATATGGACAAAAATAAAGCGGCACATTTTTTGGCCCACAGTGTAGATTACACCTCAGCCACGACATAGACTGATAAGCATGCTAAAAGACCAACATCCAACAACATAATTTTCAAGGTGTGATAAAATCTCTCACATACCAAACCAATACATGGTTTAACTCTACAACAACGCCAGTTATACTGATATATAATTAACAAAAACATAAGCAACTACCGGTATGCTAGAAAAACTTTAAAGGGTCTAAGACCATACGTAAATACTGCTTTCAGCAATAATAATTTAAAGTAAGATGTAAAGCAGAAAGTCGACTATAAGTCGATTTTTACAAACAAGTAACAGATAAATTAATTATATAAAACAGTCAACAAACCACTACACAGTACACATCCTGTGGCATTCGCTGAATAGATACTGGATAATGATAATAGATGTCAACAGTGAAAATGTACCAAATGGACAGTAAAGTTGCATCTGACCACAGCCGCCACATTTCAAAAACTACATTACACACCGTAATGTGGTGCTTAAAAAGCTGCCACTATTTCTAAGATAACTAGCAAACATGATCACATAGAGCAAGATTTTAATATTATTCTTTTACTTTTGCATACCACTATATATTACGGACGAAGGTGGCACTAGGCGTAGTTTAGCATGCAAGTTTTGCCAGTTGAAAAAAAACAATAACAGCAGATATAACATGGGTAAAAACATACATGTTAAATAACCATCACCTAAATGTCAAGTGCAAAACACGACCTTCACCTAAATGCTTGCAAGAAAATGGAATAAGAAAACGTGTCTAAGACATAAAATCACAAAACGATTCACAGACTCAGTCATAGTGGCAGTGATATAAACAATCAGCAGCGGACCGTGCTGCAGATGTAAACTCGGCTTTATCTGCTCCTCTCATCTAACTGTTAAACAATCGGCGATCAAAGCAACTTAACCGACTCAAAATGCGTAGCCATCTCACAGTCACCGGACATGTATCGTAACAATAAAACTTGACAAGCAGCTCTGCTTAAGACTTAAAAGGGCACTAAACCCTGAAAACAAAACAGCCAAAAATTAACCTGGTATATCACTTTCATTAATGCTGTGAAAAGTTTATTAAACAATTTTAGACCATGTTGTTTTAAGGGTTTACTAACCCTTTAATTCAATCAATCGTCTAACACTTACTGATTTCTCAGGAAATGTGCATGAAAAGGAACAGCGGGTTCAGTGCCTGGCTGATGAAATACAGCGGCAGCACTGGGCAGGCGTGGATAGCACGATCCGACTGGTGATGGGTAGGCCAATGTGTTAGGCACCATTGTGGCAGTGGCGGTGACAGGTTGGCTGGTACGGAGACTGATCGGTGGCAGAACTGGACGCGCATCAGCCCCGCTAGGCACCAAGATCTGGTGACGCCGCATATGCCGCGCAAGGTACGTCTCCTGCGCATACGACTTACCGCAGACCGAGCAGATCTTTGTCTTTAGATGTTTCGTCTCGTTGTGCTTCGGAATGTGATCGCGCAGCGAAGCCTCGTCGCCGAAGCACTTGTAGCAGGAGTAGCAGCGAAACGGTCGGTCGGTCATGTGACTTCGCTGGTGACTCTGTAAGTTGGACAGCTGGGAGAACGCCTTGGTGCAGCCGGGATGCTGGCACCTGTACGGTTTTTCTCCTGTGTGAGTTCGCATATGCTGCTGCTTGTGACTCAGCTGAGTGAACCTTCGATCACACCCTGAATGCTAACAACCACAACGCATTCTCTTCAACTGTGTACAAGTGTGCAGCAGTGACCCAGTGCGGATTCGTCTCCGCTCAGTGACCAGCACCAACTACTGTGTTCCACGTACAAGAATGAAATTTGGCGACAGAGCCTTCTCTGTGGCCGGGCCAGTCGTATGGAACAGTATTCATGCAGCAGTTCGTGAAGCAAACACTGTCAGCTCATTGAAGCGCAAACTCTAAACTCCCTTTTTCTCTGTTTTAGTGATTTTAAATTTTCACATCTGTAATACATTCCCGGTCCGGACTCGTGTCGGGAGGGCACTATAACTCTTACCCACTACCACTTTACCACTTATCACGTTCCCTCTCACAAACCATTTCCCTGGCTTAACTTGTTACCCATTAAAGTCTTATTCATCAGCTACATTACTGGTACACTCTTTACAAAACATCAAATTGCCTGGCAAATTACAGGCTTCTAATGCTACTATTTGGATGACAAGAGGCAGGAGAAACTAGTGGAAAAGAATAAGACCTCAGCTTGGATAACTGCAGACAAAGGAACAGAGAAACAAAAAAAATATAACAACTATAAGGCACTCACGAGAGTGCATATCTCCACCATGCGAAGTAATTTAAACATTAATAATATTACTACTACTACTGTTACTAGACCCACCACTTCTATTAATATTGGCTAAATTTCACAAATACTGGTACCATGGCAATCAGGGTCAACTGTGGTAGAATTAGATTGGCCTCATACAATAGCCCATCCTAAACCCCCCACATTGGATGCAAAGATCTTGAAGATATCTCTTAAACAAGCCGAGCTATAGCCAATTTTGTCTCAAATTTTGCTGCCATGGCATTAGGGGTCTGAAACGGTAGGCCCCATTAATATAAATGACATCACAAATAGGCTGACCAGTTGTGGCATAATGCATGCTGATCACTGATGTGCAAACAGACAGAAAGACAGACAGACAAAGCGAAAAACATTACATCCGCCAGTGTTCACTACGTTCACCTTGGCAGAGATAAAAATGTAACAAATTGATTTTCAAGTCAATCTAGCATGCATCAGATCCAACGAAAGTAAACATACATCCTGTAACACCTTCAATGATGCATGTGATGCAATTATGCCTGCAGTTGTCTGGATAATGTCCTTCATACTGCAAAATTAATAGCTCAACACTTACAACCACAAAGGTTAAAAGGTTAAAGGTGTCTGTAGCTCTTCATGAAAACTCATCTCGAAGCGAGCTACAAGGCAGTGCCTACCATCCAGAATCAACAGAGCCAGCTACCACCTGACACAAGTGAATGCGCCCAGCCCTAACCTCATCCATGCCAGCTGGTTCTCTATTTACCTACCCAAAGAGATGGTAGAATGAGTTAACTGTAAAAAAAAACTAAAAAGCATTTTATCCGTACTCCAGTCCAGTCGGCAACAAACCTTTGTACTGTATACATACCTCGCACTGGTACGGCTTCAGTCCGATGTGAATGCGAAAATGCTGTGACAGATAGGACGAGTTAGCAAAGCACTTGCCGCACTTTACACATCTGTACGGCTTGTTAACATCACCGTGATGTACTTGCTGACAGTGCACCTTTAACTCTGTCTTGCTGTTCAACCTCTACAACAGTTAGACCATCATACATATGATGCACTGCAGTTATTTATTCACAATTGCATTCTGGCAGGAAAGTGGGGTATGAGGAAGCAATTGCCTCCAAAATTATGGGCTGTAAAAAATTTTTTTCAAGTCGAAAAATTTCGCCCAAAATGCAAAATTTGGGGCTCAGAACTCTCCTATACTGAGAAATTCGGGAGAAAAAAAATTAACATTTTGACAACCTACAAGGGTCGTTCGATAAATAAGTTTACAAGGTGGCACCATTCCATTGATTCTCAAAGTAGAAAAAAAAATCTGAAATATACAGTTTGTGAGGATTTTCATTGTGAGTATTAGCTGTGAGTTTTATTACAACGACGTCACTGTCACGTCATTTATAAAAATTAAATACAGCGACATTGCCATCGAGATGGTCCCGTAACGAACAGTGTGCCGTTATTTTTTTGTGGGAAAAAAGACTTGATGCAACTCAGATTCATTCTCAAATGCATCCAGTACATGGGTCATTTCGCCAATTTTTTAGATTTTGGATGTAGTAATATGTGAAAAATGAAGTATAGAAAAACGTATAAAGCTAAATATTTTCTGTATCTATATTTATTGCAAAATAATAATTTATAAATTTCCCTGCATGATTCCTTGCAGAAAATTTTTTTGCAGCAAGATTTAGACAGCACAGTTTAAATTTTTCTCATTACTGTCACACGTGTTTGAACGGCAAAGAATGAATGCTTTTGCAATCAGAAACTAAATATTAAAATGATAAAAGACTAGATGTGTGACCATTTGATATTTTGCTTACTGAGTAAGATGTAAATTTAAAGGCAATCCATGTTTATAGCGAACTGAAATTCAAAAAAGTAATACTTAGTGATTTTATGAGTCCATAACTCACTGTGCATTCACGTGGGGATAACTGGCTGTGTACAAGACGTTCCAAGCTGTTAACCCGTGACTCTGTTATCGTTGTAACGACTAGTTTACTCAATTTTCATGCTGATTGTTGTGCAATATTTTGCTTTAATGATCGTGACAGTAATGAAAATTATGTGACAGGAATGACAAATTGCTTGCAGTAATATGTAGAGAGAACATTTGAAAATTTTCTCATTACTGTCACATCTATTTGGGTAAAGAAGAAAAATCTTTTTACAATAAAAAATTTTATAATTAGACAATAAATATCAAGTCACAGATAATAGACTTAGTGACCATGTGACTTTTTGCTCACCGAGTACACACACAGTTTACAGTGCACGCATGTGTGCAGCAAATTGGAATTTTCAAAAAGTACACATTTACTTGATTTGCCAGTCTATTATCAGCAGTGTAATCAGGTAGGGCAAATTGACTGTGTACATGGTGCACCAAATTGTTAACCTGTAACTCTGCTATCATTATAACAGCTAGCTTACTCAATTTGCATGTTGATTATTGTACAATAATTGTCTGTATGAATGTGACAGTAATGAGAATTACGTGACATGAATGAGTGAGTGACTGTAATGATACGTGACTGTAATGAGAAAACTGCATTAAACATGGCCACACCCAATGATAGTGAGGGCGGTTCAAAGTGCAAAACGTTTTTTCTCATTCAGACAGTAGGCCAAATTCAGCAGTTGGGGCGCTATGTTCATGCCATTAAAACTGTAAACATAACAGGCGGTGACAGCAATGAGACCCGAAAAACAAACTTCATAGTTTTTAATGTTATATTTCATAAATGGCAAAAATTCAACATTATTTACCACAACTTCCATCTTGAAAACTATTTCTAGCTCAATGGGAAATGATTTCAGGCGTTTCGGCCTAGTTTATGGAAAACGTATTTTAGATTCGTAATCGAAATACAGGCAGTGAGGTGCTACCCGAGGGACAATGTTGTTTGACGCGCATAGTCGAACACTAAAGCGTATGAAAAAGGACTATCGTAGCTTTGATAAATTGCATCATCGGCGTTATTGGTGACAAAAATGAAGTTTTATGCATCTCCAAAAATGAAAAACACAGATCGGGATGCGTGACTGTAAGGAGATTTGACGTGTTTGGAGCATTTAAGAAAATTAGAAACGAACATTTTTGCCTGTTAGCGGTAGCGCAATTTGTTTGGTCATTTATTGCAAACATTTTTGCACATTCCATGCTAGCCTAGCTTTAAAATGTGGCTGTAACTGCTCAAAGACCCAAAATCTAAAAAAAATTGGCAAAATGACGCATATGGCGACAAATGTTTTACAAAGCCAACAGTACACATTTAGTGTAAGAAAATGCTAGGTGGGCAGATAGTTGCATCGGATACCAAGGTGCAATCAGTCGTTTGTCAGTGCTTTGAACAGCAGCCAGCATCTTTCTTTGTATCGAGCATTCAGAAACTTGTTGACATACAGGACAAATGTTTGAACAAAATTGGATGATATGTTAAAAAATGAAATGCTAATGTTTAGCGTTTAAAAAGGAAACAATGATTTAAGTTTATTCATCTTTTTTTCTCGCTCCTGTATGCTGTTTGACGTGTTTGTCACTTGTTAGTGGTGACAGATTACTGGTGGGGTAAATAATACACAAACAGACTGTGTTCTATCAACAGATGACGTCACAATAATGATGTCATCATCCACAATATTTCCACGTGTATTTCACATTTTTCTACTTTAAGAATTAATGGAATGGCTGGCATGATTTTGTAAACTTATTTATCGAACGGCCCTCGTATAATCGTGTGTTGAAAATTTGCAATTTGCAACTGTCTGTCAATAACTGCAACTTCTTTTTAAAACCCACGACATCATTGGTTATTCACCAGTGACAATGCTCAGTTTATATGTCAATAGGTTACAATATAAATTTGTAACAGATACAACAACAAAATGCTAACATACCAGGTGACATATGCCACACGCATGTCTGTTAATTGTCACAATGCTGCCTGCAGTTGATGTGGATGAAACTGAAGCCTGCAAGACCTGATTACCACGTTCACCTGCAGTTCACACAGAAAAACGATAGTAAAGCTATGTAGCATGCAAATGCACACTACGATACACCATATCTGGAAAAAAACCAACTACAGTTTTCGCTGCATAACTTAGATATGCTATGCTTTCATAACTTTTCGCACAATTCCTACTGTTCAACAGTAAGTTCTAGCAACATGCATGGTCATTTCTATCACTGCATGCAAATTTTCAATGGCAGCAATTTTCTTACGGTACCATTATTAATTCCTTAACACGCTAACAATCGTTAAGTTTTTACGTGGACACTGGACACTGGACAGCACTTCTCTGCTAACAGACTCTACTGGCTATTAACTAGGGATTGCAATCCCGGGATCCCGAGATCCCAGCTGTTTTCGCCAATCCCGAATCCCGGGATTATGGTATTACAAAAATTGGCTAAAACTATACTTTTTGCATGTTTTGTGATGAATAAAATATTTTATATACGCTACACTACAACTTCATGCTGTGCACTGTAATTTGCATTTTGACAGTCACCATCACTCTCTACAGTTCGAATATACCTTCCGTAGAGGCCTATACTGCATTGTATGCATAAAATAAGTTACTTAATGATACCAAAATGATGACCAATCTGTAAGCCTAATCCTGAAATGGGATCACGGGCTTATAAATTTCTCAATACCAAATCCCGGGATTGAGAATTCAATCCCGGGATTGCAATCACTACTATTAACTTATCTTGTTCTACTTAAGAAAAAACTACTGTACATGAACTACAGTGAATATTGACTAAATAAAAACATTCGGAGCATACCATTCATTTCTATTCCTTGTCTGCCAGATTTTCAATCATGCTAAAATTTACACAAGCGTAAGCAGTAGTAAGCAGTAAAAACAACCGTAACACACACAAACATTCTATCAAACAGCTTCTTTTCGTCTTTCATTCGCCAGGTGGCGCCACTAGTCTGTTTTTCATGTTTTTTTGTTTCCCCCCCCAAAAAACCTAGCCCCTTTTTCTTTATAAGCCCCATCAAAAAACCCTCTTTAGAATGATGGAATTCACCCAAAAATTGAACTTTGTTCTTGGGTCTCAATAGTCAATTATTTGCAGTTTCTCATTATTAAATTAATCTGAAACATGCATAACAACACTAATTCTACCTATTTTAGTCACTTCTGAAGGAATCTGGGGTGGCGGCTGTAATATACATTTTTACCTGGTTGGTATGGGTCGAGTGAAGTTCGCGGAAACAAGCATTAAATGTATACTAAATAGCATATTAGTCATTAAACTAACAGCGAAATATAATGACAAAGTGAACTGTGTTAACAATACATAAAAATGTGCACTGAATGGCATGCAAACGTGCAAGTTAAGTGGAACTATTTTTTTCACATGACTACACATAACGGTGGATCTGTTTGTTTGTTCCCGTCTTCTTCACTCTAGCCAACAGTTGTTTATTACGATCTAATATATACAATTTCAACGTCTTTAGTTGTAAAAGAGGCAATCGTATACGTTCCTCATGTTCTTTGTCCCCTGAGTGAATCGCAATATGCCCTGCCATGTCACCCAATAAATCAAAATTGCAGGCTATAAAAAAAATCTTTCAAAACATAAATAAGACATTTACAGTGTTAATAAGCCACAGGCGGGCATTCGTTGTGGCAGCTTGTGCAATTAACTGACTATTCATAACATTCTCACCGCCATCCACATCAAAACACAACGTAGAATATTAAACTCCGATTTTCCAGGATTTTTAGGGATGGGTCAACATCAGATTTTCACTTTCGATACACAATATCGCAATATCGATACGATTCATAACTAAATTTGCGATTTGCAATGTTACTAGCCACGTTAGTAGCCTAGCTTTTGTATTTTTAGTGTTGGATGTTTTATGTATCAGCTGGGCAACTGTTAGCGTTTATTTAATAAATTAATTGTGCCTGGTTGTCCAGCTGTGATGTTACACTGTATAAATTTTGTTCTGGATACTGCGTCATGAAATAAATAAATAAACACCCCCGGTAGCAAACGTCGGTGTAAAGGAAAGTAGCCTACAAAGATGTAGCCTACGTAAGCTTCCTGATGCCACGTCCGCGGCATGAAACAGCTAGCAATATTTAGTATTTATTTTTCAACAGTTTCTGGTTGGGAGTAAAAGTTCCATTCGTTACAATGGAAATCAAAACATGCGGCATTCAGTGACTGTCCGTGGTCCAGCTCGGCCACACATGCAGTGTGGTGAATACTGAATACAATATACAGACTGCCATGCAGGTAGATCGCACACCGTTGGTTGGCATGTTTTCGTTGTACCGATTAATCTCGGCTGCCGTCTGGTTTATCAGGGCGCAATGTAGGGCGGGGGCCTAACGCTGACTACGACGCTTCGAGCTAAAGCGCCGGCTTGCGTCTTCAACCACAACTTGGTTGATTGCTGCTATAGTTGCAGCGTAATAGCTACACTGTCTACACTGTATGCTAGGTTACTTAGGCTAGTCGATTAGTGTCGACTATAGAAGCGAACTATACGGCATCATAAAAAATAATTTGCTGATGTCTTACAGGCTACGTGTGGCCTTTGTAATTAGGTAAGAAGTGCACGGTACGTATGTCGGCCAAGCTTTCGGCAGCGCGCTGGAGCCAGAACGTAGGCCTACAATAATGACCAAGCCATGATTTTTACGCTGCTTTCAGCGCGTCTTAGCCATCGCAATTCTGTCCGTCCGTCCGTCCGTCCGTCTGTCTGTCCGTCTGTCTGTCACACGGGTGGATCAGGCAAAAACGGTCCAAGCTAGGATCTCCAAATCTTCACCATCGGCTGCCCGGAAGACTCTAGTTTCAGGAACCGTAAAGCTTTT
>Ga0056128_1000753_pt1 | contig 31976 bp, 16 predicted proteins | sample WorMetLIZISLAND2_FD_71113 | JGI IMG/M metagenome (GOLD analysis project Ga0056128, IMG submission 71113) | Marine gutless worms symbiont microbial communities from Max Planck institute for Marine Microbiology, Germany - Olavius geniculatus... ...
ACGGACTTCGGCACGCCGACCAATCACGCATTAGCTAAATATGACGTCATTGTTTACTTAGTTGAGGTAGGCGGGGCGAACAACAGAGATGTTGATTTATTGTTGTTTTTGTTATTGTTTTTTTCGTATACGTGAAGAAATCCAACTGATGTTAGTGTCTTACAGTGTCCAGGTGTTTTGAAAATAGTGTAGCAGAATATGCTTTCTCTGCGATTTTTGCGTCGATGCTGCGCTTAACTGTGATGCACAGCTTAGCATCAAGCAACTTGCTGCTATCATAACGTCTTCCTCCTCTGATGACATCATAATTCATATTTTATTTTAATATCCAAAATCAGACGAAAAGCAGACGACACGAGTACATGGTGCTGTGAATTTCCACAAAATCTATTTTTAGTCGCCGACTTTCATGATTTCGTGGTCGGCGACAAAGTCCGCGGACTTTCATGATTTGTGTCCGCGACTTTGTCGGGAACTTGTTCTGGACTTTGTCGCAAAGTCGGCGTAATGGAATTTGGGCTATACCGGACGCCTATCCAAAGTTGGGAACCCATCTTAGAGCTATGGAGCGTCACAAGCAGTATAGAATCGCACACTGTTATAATAATCATAATAATAATAAAGCGGATTTATACACGGCGCCTAAAAGCAGAAGTCACTAGGCGCCACTCGACAGAGGTGAACGCCCCCTCCCGTTTTAAGAATGCAAGATACGTAAAACAGCTACAGAACACTTATGCGGGTCAATAATTAAGCAATTGCATATTATGTGGGTTCGGCAGAGTCGTACGTCATCCGAATTATATGCATTTTATGTACCCAGTGGTTGTGGCTGTGGGGGCGACTGCTTCTGGAATTTGAGTCGTTCCTGTTCACTGTTTGTCCCAAGGCAGGATTCAGGCATGGGCAACATGGGCCCTGGTTTGTCCATATATTCTACGCCATGTCAGCAGAAATAATAAATGCTAATAAGATTATTTTCGTCGTGGACACTGTCCCAAGGGATAACTGACTGACGTGGATGATGACATTCGTGACGCTTCATGCCGACATTGTCGCCATGTAAATTTACTTACTTACTTAGGATAAAGGGGGGGATATGAAAGATAAGGGGGTATAGCGACCGAAGTCTCGGAAATTGTCAAGAAAGTCGTCGTTCTCAGTTTGACACTCCCTCTATTGTCCCCATAAACCAGTCTAACGCAGGGTATACCCGACATATATCCGGGTAGGCCTACAGTTTGGGACGGGTTAGGCTGTTTTATACCCAGGGTATGGGTTAGGTTATCAAGTTCATTGACTCAGGTGTATCACATATAAAATGGGCCTAACTGCAGAATATACCCCGTAGGCCTGATAATGCAAGATTTTCCATGTCACCATATCGGGCTGTTACACGGTCGAGCGGAAGAAACGGCGTGACAGTGCATGGTCGACAAGTGCGGCGTTCTGATCGTGGGTCGTCGTATATATGCACAAACGTCTGTCTGGTCGTGTCGTCGTATATGCGGGGCTCTAATGTTATTGATTTCCGCGTGCGCGTGTGTGCGTGCATGTGTCTATGTGCATCTGCAATCAAACGAGACCGACTACTGACTGAGTATGCTAGCGACCATGCATCTCTTCACCCTGTGACCTCTTGCAGGTCGAGCAGGGAGGCATCTGCCCTTTCTTAAATCTTAGCTGGCCGGAAAAAAAATCTTTCAAAATATAACAACAGTTAAGGCCGGAAATTCTTTATGTTGGAGGAACTTATTCGCAAAGTTCAGATTGTGAGCACCCGTATCTTATCTGTCGGAAATTGCAGCTGTCTGCGAGAAATCTACAACTTCCTTTTCAACCCACGAAGCCGTTGTACACTAAATACCACTTAGACATGTCCGTACTTATTGCAATGATTTCGTCAAAATCAATCCCGGGTTGTGATACGGATCTCCATTCTCCATGCACCTGATCTCAACAGTAAAGTCATTTTAAGGTGCATTAAAAAATCGTTTGTGGTCGGGGTGGATAAGTTTGTACAACGCTTTCCAGATCCCTCTCCCATCGCTACCTTTCATCTCCTCTGTTGGATATAGACGGACGCTACTGGACAGTGCGACTATTTTAGTCCACCGTCGACAAATGCATTAGCAACCGACAGTCGGCCGCAGCGTCCTATTGATTATTGTGTTGGTGCCGCGAAATATTGCTGATTGGCAAATTGGGTGCACTGAGGTGGGTGTCCGTGTGGTCTCTACAGCAAGTGCTATTTCCGCCTTCAGCTGCCCTAGGCAGGTGTAATAATCCGATCTAATGATAGCCACTCGCACGTCGACGAGTAGGCTGATCTTCTACCGAAATTAGCCACTCATAAGTATCAGAGTTATTTTTCAGTTTGATTTACTCAGGGTTATGATACAGAAACGGACCGGGAAGTAGTATAGAAATAAAATGAATACGTACAAGAAGATAATAGGTTTAACACAATGATTTATAGTCGTTTTTGTAGATCAAAAGCTATGTTTTTGTTTTCTATGTTTATGAGACGGCTGTTTTGCCTATATTAAATATTAATTATTACTATTATTCCAGGGCTGCCTGTCATCGTGTTGCTGCAGCCGTCCTTCGGTGGTACGTGTTCTTACGTATACCTACGGTTGACGTTGTCTCACTTTTCACTGCTCGCCCGCTTCTGTTTCGCTCACGTAAACGCATATAGTACGAAACGCTAAACGCGAGGTCATAGCGGTTCGGTTTTAGAGCGTTATACTCGGGTGCCTTGTCAGCGTAATTCATTGCGATTGGACACTTACTGTAGGACCGACCAGCCGACTGAGCGAACTAATGGTACTGTCAGTCAGTGTCAGTCATTGTCTGCACGCACGAGTCGTAGTTAGTCGTATCACACTCACTGTACGCTTCGATCACGTCACTTCACTGTCTCGTAACGTTTGCTAACCCACTGTCTGCTTAAAAACCCAAATTTCACTACTAGGTTCTTCGAGTTGTTGTGCATTTGTCGTAGCCTACGTATCAGCTGCATGGTTGTACCAGATGGAGCAGATGGCCGTATACCGTAGACTTGCCGGACACAAATGCACGCTGAGCAACAGTTAATTTCGCGCTAGACGACATCGCCGCAAGCATGATGGTATCGTTCGATAGGTCGTTGCTGAGTTTAGACTGACTATAGTAACGATTCCACTATCCGTAGATTGCAGAGTCCGAATTTCCGATTTCCCAAATCTTTCCCAAATCACCTATTAGTCCTACTTGCCCAATGTTTAATGATTAGCGTAGCAGCCGAAAATGTTTCTGTTAGCCTATGTCTTAGCTAATGGTAGGCCTAACAAGGAAGCGAAAATATGACCCTGTACCGACGCATTATTCAGCTAACCGCGCACTCATAGGCCTATGCGTACAAACTGTCCAACTGCACAGCACAACCCTAACCCTGGCATTAGACACTTTAAAGCTGAAAGATGATGTAGCAGCTACTGTGCCGTGGAAACATTTACATCAGTCAGAGTTATAGCCCATTTTGTCCCAAATTTCGTTACCATGGCAACCAGGGAGGGTCTGGGGTAAAATTAAATAACACCATTAGATTCGCCATCCCCGAAAACCATACCCTAGAAAGGCTAGAATTAAAAATTACGACTCTGTCTTATATACAGCCAAAGTTATGACCGTTTTAAGAATTGTTTAATTTTCCTCATAGGCCCCCATTGTAATTTTTTGGAATTTTTTGAATAAATACGTTAAATATTCATTTCAAATTTTTTAATCCCAAAAGGCACATTCTTGCGCGAGACCGCGTCGTTTGAGCCATCGCACGGAAAAATCCGCCGAAGGGTCTGACCTGTAGGTGAGTTTCTGAAAAAAGGTATATAGCTACAAAAATTTTTGCGTATATTTCACCTATTTGCCGAGAAGCCCCCCTTGTGCAGATTTACATGAAATTTTGCATGAGGGGTCATCTAGCCGACGTAATCAACCTTGCTAAATTTTGTCTCAATCAGATCAGGAGTTTTGATTCTGTGGGGGGTCGAATTTTTGGCTTTCTCATAAGAAAGAGAAGTCGCCGTTAACACATGGCTTGAACTACCGTTCAGCCTATGATTTCATAATGTGCAATGTTTTCAACATAACGATTACATATTTGTGATCAGAAAGGCGTATTCTATTGATTGGTGATAACTGATAAGTTCTTGTAGTACGAAAAGTTGAGGAGTAAAAAGTCATAATCTGGGTTTCATGCTGCGGACTACTTGGTGACAGAAGCACATCTGTGTGAACAACTTGCCCAAAGTCGTTACCTGACAGTGCCCCGGGTCGGAGTCGAACCTGGGACTTTTCGGTCACTAGTTTTCATATCTAATTCCCTGTCTGCGATGTTTAGGCAGACCCCTTTGCAGGGCGCACTGGTGTTAAAGACGGACAAATAGACGAGCAGTCGACGCTGCGGTTACGATATCGCAATAGGCCGAATGAAATGCCGAATGGCTTTCAGTACTGCCGTCTAAAAATTGGGCCGATAAGATGCCCGATCAAAGACATGATGAAGCTGTTGCATATATAACTGTGACTCTATGACAATGACATACTATAGCTTACGTGCAATGAAGACAAAATAAAAAGAAAAGACGGCGCACATGATCTGCTTGTCAGCTGATGAGAAGCCAGCACGCCCACACACGTGGATGAACGCATTGCTTGCTTGTTTGTTTCTGCTCACGGAGGTTTCTGCTGCTGTTGAAGCTCACATTATCACGTCACGTACACTGTCCGCACTTACACGACGCACTCTTCAGTTCTTGCTTCGCTGTAGCCTACGTGTTAATCTGCCGTCACAGACGCCATCGCGGATTGTGATTGTTTGTCTGTTTATCACTGTTGTCATTTACGCATTATTTCTTTTCTGGACGAGAAGTATTTTTTGTTTTACTGTGGACGTTTGCGTACATGCACCATCAGTCGAACGTCGTGACGGATTTCGGAATATTCGGAACTCACTTTTTCTCTTTGGCGTATTTATTGTCTAGGCCTACTTGTGAAGTTTTGTTCGTCTAGTTTCTCAAACGATGCAAGTTACAGACATGACATAAAACTAAAACTAAGCTTTTTTAGTTTATTCGTATAGATGTAGTTGCCGCCTAACATCTTGTTCAGTGGCAGTGGCGATTCTAGTCCCAAAAATTTGGGGGTGCTATGTTTGACCCCTAACCCCGCTGTACACGATGGCCTTCAAATAAAGCTTTCCATCGGCCAGTGTAATATGCATTTGGGCTGCTGAGCTTAAATCTGGGGTGCTACAGCTACAGCACCACCAGCTCGAGGTGCCTAGTGCAATCATAATCGAGTTATTTAGAAGTCAAATGAAATCTGAAGTTGAGTCGAGCGTCAATGCTGGTGGCAAATTGCTCGTCACTGCGAATGTCGTTGACAGCAGCTCCATGTATAGAGACGCGAGGCGCTAGTCGTGTGAGGTCGATTTTCTGTCATGTCCAGAAGCAACATCTGCGCTGTGGTTCTTCTTTCCTATGTACCAGAGTTTAATTCTTGTATAAAAACGCATTGCGCCACGCTGCGGCCGTTTGTGACGGGGCATTGCGCGTCTTTCCTGTGCGTTCATCTCTGTCCATCTGTCTTTTGTGGGTTCTCAGCTTAGAAACTGAAAAGTGTGGAAAAACAACAGTTCTCATGCAGGACTAGCGTAATAATATAGTAAGAGCAATGTAGGACGAGCGATTTCTAAAGCGCAGTAAATAGAGCTTGTGCGATGACTTGATCTACTCTAACCGTTTGCGATGATCGGAAGCTGGACGGACATCATTTGTGCCTCCGCCAACGTTTTGGGATTATTTGTGAGTGCAGTGCGTCTCGGATGTAGGCTAAACACCTTTGCCATTAGGCTTTCAGCTTCGGTTCGTTCAGGGCCAAGGCGTCAGTTGTATACTAGAGAGGTAACCGGCTTATTAAGAACCGCCGACATTTTGCGCTTTATAAATGTACTTACTTACTTAAAAGTTTTACGGGATACACACCTTCTAATCATGTTGTATCTGAGTTAACAAATAATTTGAGCAAAGCTCACTTAATTCGCGACAGCATCGTTCCCGACACCTGGGCAATCAGTGTACAGCGTGCAATAAAATATCAATGCATCTTGAAGGAGATCCCAAATTTGAGGTCTCCATATGGAAGACTCTTTGAATCTAGGAGGTCGAATCTCAGATGGTTAAAATGTACGTTCTATGCTAAAAATTATATTTAGGTTGTTCCGACCTATCCCTAATAATTTCGGCGCATTTCACTCTTGAAATGTGCGCTGCGTCCAAAAATTGCAAAAAAAAACACTAAAGCCCCTCCCCCTTTTTTTGGTGGGGGAGGTCAATGTCATTCAAGATCATTGATGTAGACACCACTAAAAAAGCTCGTCACTAGTGTTTGTTATGATATGCAACATGTCTCTGCCTATCTGTAACGGTTTTCACGCTAGACAAGGCAATAGCGGTGTAATAACCACTTTTTATGGGATATTCCTCTTTGACGCCTGCGTGCGCAGGTTTATACATAAACCTAGCAGGTTAAAACTTGGACTGCTAAAATTTACGTGCGCAAGTTCTTTTGGCTTATCTTTAGCCATTTCAACGCAATTCACTTTTAAAATGTTTGTCGCAGCCCGAAATTGCGAAAAATTTACTATAATTCATTATTTTAGGGTTTCTAGGTCGTTCAAGGTCATCGATGTTGATAGCCCTAAAAAGTTCGTTACCAGTGCTTCTTATAATAAGCAGTATGTGTGTGCTTATCTGCAACCATTTTTACGCTAGAAGAGTCAATAGCGGTAAAATGAGAACTATTATGGGGGTACCCCTTTTTGACGCCTTGGTTCGAGAGGAACCCCCTCAACTAGGCTCCTCAACCAGGGGTTCGAAATTTCATGATAAAAAAGTAGAGTCCTTGGCGCAACCCACTGTGAAGATTTCGTGATCACCATTTTGATAGGGCTGCAGAGTGTGACAGACACACATATGCAGACAGACAGACGGACGTACGGACGGACGCCTGAGCCATAGCTAAGACGCGCGAAGCACGTAAAAATTGTTTAGGCCCCATTAGTCTCGATGCTACAGTGCATTGGAAACTTTTTGCACCTCTGCGTTGTGTAAATTGATTGCGTAGTTTATTAAATTATTATATCGCGTACTGTGCTGACATCAGGCACAGCAGCCGGCGGCGGGTGGTGGGGACCAGGGGGCGACACATACAGCCAGTGCGACAGCAGGGAGTGCTGACGACAAGACGGCGACGACACCAAGTGCAGACGATGAGGAGCCGGCCGCGGCGCCACCTCCAGGCGCCGGTGGCCGAGGCTCGTCCGACCGCCGGCCCAGACGAGGCGCAGTTAGTGCCGAGGTCTACTCCGAGGACGACGCCGCCAACTATGTCAAAAAGGTTCGCGTTTCTTCCCAGTACGCTTAAGCTCCACTTAAGAGGGCGTGTTTGTAGCCAAGGGGGTTTTAGTTATTCTCCCGTCACCCGAAACCGAACCAGGAAAACGTTGCAAAGCAAAGACGTCACTACCGGATGCGATTTTCGATTCTGATATGCATAAAAATGCGTTTATAGGCCTACTGCCTCGGATCTATGGGAAAGCTATACCAGCTAGTCCTATAACTGGATTACTGGAACAGCCGTTGGTGAAGTCAAACTTCCTCTCCTTTTTGAAAAAATTTGACTGTGGGCATGAAATCAAACAAAATCGCACGATAGTTTTGGGTTCTAGTTCTTCTGTCACATATAGGCATAGGCGGATGCAGGAGTTGAAGTTGGGGGCAAGGTCGAGCGCCGAAGGCGCGAGCCGAGTCGAGGCGCCAAAGGCGCCAAGGAGGGTATGGTGTGGGGAGGGGGTGTCCTCCTCCCCACAGGGAGAGGAGTCTGGGGAGGAAACACTGCTTTCTCCCCAGAAAAAAATTGATGTTTTAGGGTCAAAATGGCGTATTTTCGTTCACTCTTGGTGCTAAATTTTGCTTTTTTTCTATAACCAAAACAGTATCTCGCCAGGAATGCATTGACTAGCATGGAGATTGACTTGCATACGATAAAAAGCGTTATTCAGAGGTGTCTATCCCCTTAAGTCCTTGGAGCAAGTTCCCTCCTCCTAAATCAAGGTGAGGCGCCGTAAATGAGGCGCCGTATATAGGCGTCGATGGTTTGTGTGAAATGGGGATGGGGCTGGGGGAGCGTCGTGACCTCCCCCTGCGGGGTTCGGACGGAGCCCCAGCGAAAAACGAATTTGGTGAATTCTAAGCGTCGTAGAACACTTCTTCTTGCAAGATAGCGTAAATATATCAGTAATGCAAAATAATAATAATATTCAACTTTTTCCCTAATTTTCCAAAAAACCTTTCCATTTGTTCCAAGGTTTATATGGTATTATTTATATTGTTTATTGTTACTTACTCTTACATAAAGTAGCCAGAAATTAGAGTCACAAAAGGCAAACTGGCCCCCAGGGCCAAAAATTGAAGCCGAAAGCCGAGAGCAGGGGTGGACTTTGCCCCCGCGACCGGTCCTCTCCCGGTCACCGGGGCGCAGCCCCGGAAGCAAACGCTTTTTTGGCATGAAAACCCCCTAAAATACATGTATTGGCTATAAATTTTGTTAGTTTTACTGTACAGATTTATAATGCACTACAAAAAGGGCGACTTTTGGCATTTTGGGGGGCATGGTCCCTTTGCCCCCTAAATCCGCCTATGCATGTAGGCACTCTCGTTGCGGCAGCTGCAGCAACAGACGGTGTTCAGCGATTAACATCGTGCAACGTTGTTGATGGCTTATTAACAGCTGCCGTCAGAACCCCCCCCCCAGCTTACCTACTGATTGAATTACTTCCTGCATACATGTATATACCAGGCTTTGTAAAATGTAAAAAGTGTCATCATTGATGTCGGCGTTGTTCAGGTGGTACCGAAGGATGAGGCAACTCGCACGGCGCTCGGCAAAGCGATTGACAAGAACGTTTTGTTCTGTCACCTCGACGACAACGAACGACAGTTAGTCAGCCTCTTTACATCCATTTTATCCATTTAATGGCTATTTTGTGCTGTAAATGTTCATAGCCAGAATGCATAATTAATTTGTAGATTTCGTGTATATTGAGGTGTGTCTATTTTATCAGTTTTCGTTTTCGTTGTTGTTATTTTAGAGACATTTTCGACGCCATGTTCCCAGTAAACAGTGCGCCTGGTGACGTCATCATACAGCAAGGTGTGTTTCTTTTTTTATTCATTAAATCGCTGGTTCACCATGACTTTCTTGAATGGTTGCTAAGTGAGTTGGTGGCATAACGATTGATAGGACGTCAGACTTCCCATCAAGAGGTCATGAGTTCAGTTCCCAGTTGGGTCGCTATTTGGATGGCCGGCTGCCTACAGACTGTAGCCTAAACCATCAAGGTCAACTCAGCTTTTCATCCCTCTGGGGTACGTAAATCAAGGACTGGTTTGCTTGGCTGGGGTTGAGGCCGAGCGCGTTCACCTGTCTCGCCTGGCCGGCAAGACTGCGTGATCCCATATGGGAGGAGAGGCTCTGTATGTATAGGATGGGTTTCTTAACTTTCTTCAGTGATGTATTACATACTCGAGACTGGCAGTTGACTTTAGTCCTTATTTTTTACTCCTCACGCGCTAAGTTCCTAACGTAGCGAAGAGGAGTATATGAGATCAGTGTAATATTGAGGACCGACTGACCGACGACTGACCAACGACCGACCTCTGTTCCTGAAAGAGCCTTCCAGGAAGAACTTCAAACGGCCATGTCTCCATAACGGTGCTAGATAGACACATGGTCACTATGGACCACCCATAGGAAGTCGACCCCCGGGAGTCGAATGGTCACGTGACTGATGACGTCACGTGACCCCAAAAGGTCAAGGTCGTGACCCCATTATCGTCATATCTGTGTAACGGTGCCAGATAGACGCATGCGTTGAGGTATAACACGACAAATGGCAACTAGCGTTATCGACCATTATTGGACATTGTTTCCTCTCAATTCCTAAAATCGCACAATATTTTATGAACTTCGGGGAAACAGTTTCCGATAACGACCTCGACGCCAGTCACTATTAGTATAATATTAAGCGGGTCTCAGTTAGATGCCGGGTCTCTAATACAAGCCAAAAGGAACGAAAAAGCTCTTAAAAGAATACAAAAGAAAAAGATGCGAGCGAGGAGTACATTAGATTAGTCACAATCTAATAATATTTCTTGTTCTCACTTAAGTTGGACTCGGCATAAGAGGACTCGACTACATCACTGAGTTTTTTTATGGTAAGCGATGGTGATCATTCTTTATTGCGGAGTATCTGTGAAATTATGCTTCTGCTTTCGGCTGCAAAACAGAGACCGTATATTTTCGTACCTTGTGCGCGCACGCGTTCGTTCGTAAGGTTATTGGTGGATTTTCACCAAATTTTTGACAGAAGAACGTCTTGGAACGAAAATGAAGTGATTAGTTTTGTTGCAACAAAACAATCGCCGAAGATCCCACCGCACTTGATACGCGTTGCTACACTACCTCGAGAAACTTAAGTGTCAGGAAATTAGCGCGCACTTATGTATTTGGTTCACGATTGACATTCTGAATGCCACTAATTGTAATAAGAAGTTGTGACTTTGTCTGTTTTACACGTTCGTTTGTTATTGACTGTTGGTTAACAGGTGACGAAGGTGACAATTTCTACGTGATTGACCAGGGCGAGGTCGAGGTAGGTTATAGTTTTCGTTTCATAATAAAAGCTTCATTCGCAGTCGTAATTGTTTTTAAGGCTGAATGAGCAAAAATATCACGGGACTCGTGAAGTACGTTTAGAAAGGTATATAACGTTCTTCTGCTGACAACTTCTGCTTGATTCCAGTTCACTATTCCAAAGGTCCGTTATTTTGAAAGTTTACTATTTCCACTAATCCCAAGCCTGACCCTAAGGCTGACCCTAAGGCTGACCCTAAATCTAGTCCTAACCCTAATTCTAACCCTAATCTTAACCCAAACCTTAGCACTGTGGTGCGTATCTGCACAATGGACTTTCGGAATAGCAGACCTTCGGAATAGCGAGCTGGTACCCTGATAAACTTTGCCTGATAAACGTCGGACTAATTCTCCATTTTATCCAGTGCTATGTATTACAGTGGCCAGAGCGTTGCCTAGGCCTATACTTGGCTGGGTGGCGTAGCGGTTAGAATAGACGTTAGACATACAATCAAAAAAGTCGTCAGTTTGACTCCCGGGGGGGTCACTCTTAGTTGGTTACTACTAGGTACGGGGTGTGCCCAACTATACCAAGGTCAACTCAGCCTTCCATTCTTCCGAGCCTCTGTGGTATTTAAATTGAGTGCTGGGCTGGGGTTAACCGTTAAGGTGAGATCTGTTTACTCGAGTTGAGTGGAAAGTATAATCTCATATCATCCTGTGAGTAACTGAGTACATTAACTGCAGATATTCGTCAACGAGACATACGTTGGGTCGATCGGCGACGGCGCAAGCTTTGGCGAGTTGGCGCTTATCTACGGCACTCCAAGGGCCGCTACCATCAAGGTCTGTTGACAGTTGACATAGGCGGATTTAGGCGTGTTGAGCATGTTTAGTTGCCCCCAAAAAGGGAGCCGCACAGACCGGAGAACGTCAGCTAAATAGCAACACGACATCTCCTGGCCTATGGGCGCCACTCTAGGGCGTGTGGATAAATTTGCAAAACCTCGCAGTTCGAACATATAGGAAGTTCCTAAATTTTTCTATGATCTTTCTAAGTTGATGCTTAGTCAGCAACTTAATTATATGTTTTCTGTCAGTCAGTCAATTTAATTTTGTTCAGCAAATTGCAAAGGAACATGCAAGTATGAACACTAATATTGGAAAAGATGGAAAAGACACGTAACTTTGCATAATTTTTAAAATGATTTTGAATCAAATTATTAAGGATTTTCTCAAGTCTGAGAAACCTGAGGTTTTCGTGATGTGACATACAAACTTTTGTAAACTTCCCGGGACTCTGCACTATATGACAGACTGCATTTACTCTCGTTTCTGTATAAAGTTAGACGAAGCGTGCACAGTATAACGTGGCTGATATCTGTTATGCTGTCAGGCGAAGACAGAGACGAAACTCTGGGGTATTGACAGAACGAGCTATCGACGAATTCTAATGGTAAAAATTTTATGACATGCTGTTCAGAATGTGCAATTTACACGGATATTTCTTGTTAGCAAAAGTCTGTTGCAGGGGCCACCCCTAATGTTCCTGACTAATTGTTTGGCAATTGTAGCTGTATGTTTGGAGCAATGAACTTTTTTCTGTAGTCATACTTCAACAGGGTTGTTAATATTGCAGTATTGCAATTATTGCAATAAGTATTGCAATACTCTTTAGTATTGCAACAGGTATTGCAATACCGGTTGCATGTTTGGTATTGCATGTTGTATTGCAATTCTTTTAGAACTGAAATATTACAATACTTGAAAGCAATACTTTTGTTGGTGTAAATTACACTTTTAATCTTGAGGATGCTGTTTAATTATGCAAAGAATCTTTTCATTCTTTTGTTTGATTGTGTGAAAAAACTGAATGAAAAGTAACATGTCAACGTGACTTGGTTATCGCTTAAATTCTGGGTTGACCACACTATCACGTAGTCTGTAGTCAACCCAAAATTTAGAAAAAGTTGTACACGGCAGCAAGAATCAAAATTTATTTGAGGGAGCAGACAGTGAAGTATTGCAAAAAGTATTGCAGTTAGTATTGCAATACTTTTTGCACCAAGTATTGCTATTGCTATTGCAATACTATTTGAAAGTTTTGCTAACAACTCTGAACTTTAAGAAGCTGAAGACTTCTGGCAGTGCTGAGTGCACGGTGCTATAATGTCAGGCGAAATGCTGATAAAACAGAGATCAGCGTTTCTAGCTCCACATGGAACGGTCATGACTAGTTTTTATTAAACTGTACACTGTGGTGTAGATGGAGTATCTCAGCGTACCTCCTAGTAGCGTCTTGTAAATTTGTCGCATCATAATTCACACATTAAGCTGTATGAGGTTCTTGGCCTATAATCTGAGTTATGTTTGTGGCAAAAATTATTGCAGTCGCACAGTATTTGACTAAGTCGTGATGTAGGCAAGATAAGCTTAACTTGAGATGTTATCTGCGTCTGTTAAATCAGGGCAGCACAATTAGGAAGCGCAAGCAGTATGAAGAGTTCCTTAGCAAAGTTCCAATTTTGGGTACGTTCTTTCATGATTTATTTATTTGCGTGCATATTATTCATTTTTTTTGTTTTATTTAATTTTTTGAGCATTTACGTATCTTTAGTAGAAAAAAATGACACCGAGAACAGCATTCTACAACTATCACGCTGAAAGATATCAGAGCATATAGCAATAACATAAGTCTTACAACGACAAATTGACAGTGTATGATGACGCTGCATTATTGGTGAACCCGTACTTGAGTTAGCTCATAAGTAAGCCGTCGGTTGTTTATTAGCACAAGCTGTTTTGCTGAAGCCACGTGCATGGCGAGACATGCATATATCGGTTTTCTGCACCATATAAATTTTGTAGCAAATGTTTCATGATAAAAGTAAGGAGAGATTATTTTTGGCCCTTTGAGGTGGGAAGTTGGTATAATTACAGCAAGTTTCTCTTTTGCTGGCTATCAGTCAAACGCGTTTAGGCCCAGAATGCCCCAAATCAATACGCGCAGAGGCTTTGCTTCAGACCCCGTCAAAGGAACTTATAGTATCAGCCAAAGTTGCAAATGCTGGAAAGGACGCAGGGAAGTAGAAAAAGATAAGGAAAAAGAAATGGAGAGGCAAGAGAAAGAAGGCACGGGGCGAGCCTGAGAAGGAGGGAGCGATCGGAAGAACTTGCTCCAATATCTCAAGGAAGGCGTTGTGGCAGAGCACAGGCGCAACCGTTTCGTCCTTGAATTTTATTTCTCCAAAAAATTTTTTGTCCGAAAATTTTTGTCGAGAAGTGCAACATTTTGGGGCTAACAATCTCCCGTGTTTGGAGAATTTTGGGGCATAATTGAGACTCTTAGCAAAGGTATCTCCTCTGTCGAAAATTTTCAGTTGTTTTTTGGAAAATTTAGCAACTTTCTGCTTCGTCCACAACCCTTTTAACGCACTATGCCGCTGAATGGCAGATAGATGATTTGCCCTGCCGATATTCGAGTACCAGCCTATCTGGCTGGGGTTAAGGTGGGGCACGCTCACCTGTGTCGGGTGGCAGGTAACAACACTGTGTGATCCCATATGGCAGGTGATGCTCCGTAGCTGTGCGATGGGTGTCTAATAAAGAGCTATGCACGACCTTTTAACTGTTTAACTGTTATTCGTCTGAGATGTGCTGGCTGGCTGATGTACGCAGCGAGTCTGGATGAGTGGGAGCGACTGACTGTCGCAGACGCGTTGGAGCCGGTACAGTTTGACGCCGACACAGAGGTCATACGGCAGGGAGACCCGGGCGAAGACTTCTTCATCATTGTAGAGGTCAGACCAGTCTGTCAACTGATAGTAGGCCTACTGGCCTAGTTGTAGTGAACTTTTATAAATGGTTTTGATTTTAAAAAACACGTTTCAATCATTTTCAAATCTTATTTTTCTACGTTTTGTAAAAATTTTAGTAAACGTTAAATGGTTCATGTGAAAAAAACGGTGATATAAAATAACTGATGTACAAAAATAATAACAGATTGGTGTGTTAATTTACTGTTTGGATTTACTTAGGCCTACTTATGTCATAACAAACATTGAATGAACTAGCAAAGGGCGGGTTACTTTGCTAGTGAAATGAACGTACGCAAGAGTTTGGGAGGGGTTGTACGCAGCACGGCGTACGCGGTCGTAATAACGTGCAGAGGGCGCCACTGATCCAATTGCCAGCGTGAGCCGGTGTCAGACATGGCACATGTTGCAAAGACTATGAAATTCATGGCCGGCCTTAAGACCTTAGGCTGCGACCTTTAAGTGGCCGTCATTCACCAGATGTCGCCAGGAAGCTGAGCACTATGCTGGCGAACTTGAGAGAATCAGCGGGGAAAGAAGACCCTGGCAACTCAACCCCCGCCCCCTCAGGCTGCCCGTGAGAGCAGGTGGGAGGCAAAGTGGGGGCATGTACCCAAAGTCCAAGGACTCAAACGCCGATATAATGTTTTATCTTGAAGTGTTGAATTTAGTCAGTAGGCTAATTCACGTAAAAAGACAGCATTTTTAGTAATTGTCTACATTTGGGGTTTATTTGTTAATAAAAGCACCTTTTCGTGTTTTGTTTTCAACGTTGTCACAAGTAAGTTCTAGCTAAGTTTTTACTATTCCAGCAGCAGCAGCAGCGGCGAGCGTTGCTGTGCTTCGCTAAGTGCAGTTTTATTAAAAATTAACATTTGGCAAGGTAATGTAGTGTTCGGCTTACGGTATAGTTAGTTATAAATGTTCCACCAATCTGTGGTGTACAGGGAACGGCAATAGTGCTGAAGCGAAATTCAGACGACGCGCCGCAAATGGAAGTCGGCAAACTTGGACCGTCTGATTACTTTGGTAAGTTGAGGCAGTACCACAGAGCAACTACAAATGCCATTTATTGAAGCTCATTATTACATTCGCTGAGAAACGACGCAGGTTATGTTACAGGGTCTGTCCGTTTGTTTGTTTGTTTGTCTTTGAGATAACTCAAAAAGTTATTAACGGATTTTGTTGAAATTTTGCGGAAGGATGGGGCATGGTGCCAGAAGGAAATGTTTAGGTTTTGGCGATAATCGGATTTCTTGCGGATATTTTTTGGTCATTATTCCAGAATTCTTTACTGTTAGGAGATAATGATACTGATACTGCAGTATATCTCAATACTGAGTCTAGCGGCAACGTCGCTGATTGCATCAACAAGGTTATTCGACGTTGAGCCAGGTTAGCACCGAGATGGGTGACCGTTCACCAGTCTTCGTATTCGTCCTTGCTACCAAGCCAACTCAGTCTGGCCTTCCCTTGTGGCAAAACGAGTACTGATGATGGTTACAGCCACCGCTATGAAAGAAACGGCCCTGTTACTAGGACTGCTGGCATACTGACCCAATCGATTAAATGCCAACTTGGGTTGTATGTATATAACTGCTTTTGTATAAAACTGCTATACATAAGTAATAAAAGATACTTAGTGTACGTATTCTAGCTGAATTGGGTTTAACCCTTGCCGGCTTAAGCCCAAATTCCATTACGCCGACTTTGCGACAAAGTCTGCGACAAGTTCCCGACAAACTCGAGGACTTGTCGAGGACACAAATCATGAAAGTCCCGCGACACAAATCACGTCGCCGACTTTCATGATTTGTGTACGCGACAAGTCCGCGACTTTGTCAGGAACTTGTCGCGGACTTTGTCACGGACTTTGTCACAAACATCTCGACATGTCGAGATGGTTTGTGTTTGCGACTTTCATGATTTGTGTCCATGACTTTCCTCGTGGGAAAATTTCTGTGAAAATCGGTGTAATGGAATTTGGGCTTTAAGGCGCAGTAAGGGGGATGAGCTTCCACGTAGCGGACCTAACTGTCTATGTATCTATCTATCTCCTTCTGTACCACTAGGACATCACTGACACTTTCTGCAGTATCATAGTTGATATGTTAATGAAGTTTTTAGTTCAGGGACTGCTCAGTAGAAATGTGTGACTCTCACATAGATTTTCTGACAGTGAAGTACAAAAACTTTCCATGAATTACGCGCTATATCTGTGCAGTTTTGCTGCTATTACCTGATTTGAAATATGACCTTCTGAATTCGGTAGCCTAAGAGAATGTCGTGTTGCTTTGCGACATTTTTCGGCCTGTGGAGTCTTTTTTTCTTGGGCTTTGTTTGGCCAAACATGCTGAACATGCCTGAATGCGTGTCTGTGTGTGTAGGAGAGATCGCGCTGTTGCTAGATAAGCCGCGAGCGGCGACGGTGAAGGTAGCACCGGACGACGGACCGCTGAAATGCGTCAAAATGGATCGGGCGCGCTTTGAGCGCGTGCTCGGGCCCTGCTCCGACATCCTCAAGCGCAACATCGACCAGTATAAGTCGTACACCGAACAGATGTAGCACAGGCACACTAGTCACAGACACATGTGAAGACGAACGCACCAAGAGCTGCCCACGCTGCACGCACGTCGATTTGTCGCCGATTTGTCGTACAACATGTCGTGCAACAAAGCTTGCAAAACCTGTTTACAAGGGGGGATGGAGTGGGGGTTTGATATGTTTGATCGTACTTCCACCCAGTCAGCTGGAGCTGAGAAGCACTGCATGAAAATAACGTCACCACCAAATGCTGTTTTCGAGCTCGAAATGTATGAAACGCTTTTACGGCAACTGGGGGACTTTGTCGCCGACTGGGGACGCTGTAAGCTCCCACTGGGGGAGCTTACAGCGCTCCCCCTGACCTCCTGGCTGAATTAGTGTAACGGCGCAGGGGTTGGAGTCAAAACCTTTTCTCGCCACGGGCCTGGTTTAGCTGTAGAGGAAATCAACGTCTCCTCTACATCTACAGCCGGTTACAGGAGAACGTGTCCGCCAAAAAAATTAAAATGTTTCTGCGATTCTGCGACAAATTCATTGTACTACGGCTTGTTGTCGGTAGCAAGTCAAAGAAGTAGAGTTTGGATTGGGTGTTGAGGCAGAAACCTACCCGCCCAAGGATATTATTTCTGATGGTCCGTAGGCCTATATATATATATATAGGACCTACTGTCACTAGAGACAGGCGTCTGTCTGTCTGTGTGTTAGGCTTCTCTAGAGACGCTTCTGTAGACGGTTGGATCGTCACAATGTACAATGTTCATACGTGTGTCAGGAGTGACTTGAGAGTCGGCCGGGTTTTATCTGCAGTACTACCGTAGTAGGGCTAGCATGTTAGCCGCCGCTGAAACGCATGGTGACTGTGTTCACGCTGATGTACTAGAGTTTTCCCTGATGTATCAGTGTTAAGTTTTCATCCAGTCCATGTACTCCTAACCCTAATCAGCCCAGTGGTGTCGTGGCCGGGGGAGAGGGGGCAGTTGCGCCTTTCTCTAAATCTTAGCCTGTAGGAAAATGTTTTTCTTGTTGGAAAGTTTTCTTCTAAAATAGACAAAAATCCGCCATTTTAGGGGAACGTAGGCTTATAGCAAAATATTGACATATTGAACAGTCATAGCTTATCTGTCGGAAATTTCAGCTATCTGGTAAAAAATTGCAACTGTTTGCCTTTACTCTAATGTTCGCAGAGTTTATTATTTATGACTGTGTACCATAACATGTCGCGGCCAAGATATTAAGACAACGCCACATCATGCAGCATATGAAGCGTGGGATCGGCGTCTGGCCGTCTGCTGGGCGGTGCTTCGCGCGGTCACGTGGTCTCACTGCTGCCAGTCAGTCGACGCCGTTTTACCGTTATATAGGTGTTTACACGATCCAGCAAACGTCCAGCATTAGCACGTGTATTTTGAATACATTTGCTGGAAGTTTGCTGGACGTTTGCTGGATCGTGTAAACACCCTATTAGGCGCGCCAAGTATCGTGACAGTGGTGTGGGAACCCGGGGGTTCAAGCAGGTGCCCCAAGCTTCTGAAGGCCCCGAATGGGGCGAGGCAGAGATCTTATCAGAACACAAAAAGCATCGAAACTTTTGGCGGCTGGGACTTTGCTCCAGATCCCACTGAAAAGCTTTCAGGGCTCCCCAGACACTTTCTTTGCAAAACACCACCCCGTTAGCCCTTTGATAACGGCTCTTCGGACCTCGCAAGTAGGGGGCCCTTAACTTACTGTTGAATCATGGAGGGTCCCTCTGCCCCTCAAAGCCCTGCTATGCCACTGCGTGCGCGCGTGCGTTCGTATCTAAACTGCGTGATTTTTGGTTCAGCTTTTGCCTCTGAAGATGTTTTGTTATCTGTTAACTATTCGTCTGTTGCGTTTTCGGTACTCGATCGGTTTTCGCGGACGGCAGACTTTCGCAGAGGTGTGTGTCTGCGACTTCGGATCGTTTCAAATATGGCGCGCGCTCTCTGGTTTAACTTACCTATGCACGATGTTGCGCTGTGGCTGTTACTGTGACTGTAATGGTGGTCGTCTGACTAATTGTATACTATAGGAAATATCGTAATTGCAGGCTGCTGAACTTTTTTGCTGTGCATGCGGTCGACATTTTTCGATTGACGACGATTTGGTGTGCTTGTATTCGCTGTCCAGTTGCCTCGTGGAATTTGGTCACTCCAGCATGAGGGTATCTATTCTATTTCACCTCGACAGTGTGCCAGGAAAACAGCAATCACGCTGCACAAAACTGCTAGAAAGTCTTTTTTGCAATAGTTTGAAAAGACTTGGTGGTTGTGCTTTTTACGGACCATCCTTTAAGTATGACGAAGATTGCTGTGAATTGAAACATTAATAATGCCTGCGGTTAACATCTTGATTATTCTCATAATTTTATTAACTTTATGTAAACTTATTTTTCTTCCCGTTTTGCTGTGTTCGTTACTGGGACAACTGCATCCGTCGCGAAGAGTGTAAAATACATGATATTTTAGTTGTATTTTTAACTTTAGTAATAAGTGTGGTAATCTCACTAGCTGGAAATGTCTTTAAAAAATTCTGTACGCCACACTCTGTTTAAGTTGTATACTAAAACGTTTTGTAGCTAAAATTGTACCCAGCTCGTGCAGTTGACATATCCCGCTATAAAATCTTGTACATGTCAGGGTGATGTATCGTATTGTATTCGTGGTGTGTGTTGGCGTTAGCATGTAGGCCTGTACTGGTAGTTTTGTATATATCGTGGGCTGACAGTTAGGTTAGAATGCTTTTAGACATTATGCAGTGTTTGTCCTTTGTTATCCGTTGACGATGCGCGTAAAGTTCAGTCGCGGACGTTGTTCTGAAAATGATAATTTGAGTTTGTGTTTTTAGTTTTTTTCTGTCTTCATTTTCTAGCGCAAAATTTCATCGTCATATGTTCGATTGTGCATGTAGGTTGTATATTTAATTGTTTTAGGTCGCATCTCCTTTATTCTATGGCGTCTGCTTACTATATAGGCCTTGTCTTGTCTTTAGGCTAGGTAAGACGCGGATTATCGCCTCATTTCCCATCTCGATTTTTAATTTGTGTCCCGCTGGCCGAAAGACGCACTGGTATCTGTGTTAATCTAAGACGTAGGAAACAGGAAAACAAACGTTTTCAAAAACGTTTTTTGCATTTTATTTTACGTTAAACAACTGCAAAAACGTTTTCGAAACGTTGTCGAAAATGTTTCAGCGTAGAACGTTTTCTTGAATATTTTTTTCCATCTGGCTACGTGTCCGGTAAAACGCAAAACGTTTGCAAGACGTTATTGAAAATGTTTTTTTCTGTTTTTTTTGTATGTCCACTGCTTAAGTGTGCGTGTGTAAAAACTGGGTCGCTGTATGTAACTGCTGTTTTTGACTTGACTGGTGTCAACTTTGTGTCATTTCGTTACAGTGTGTCATGCGCTTAAGATCCAGTTTTGGCTTTAGGGTTGTGAAGGATCGATGTGAAAAATCTACGCAAGATGTCATCCCAGTCACTGCGCTATGTGATGTGTTGCTGCTTTTCATTAAAATTACGGACAATAATAAATAAATAGATAAAAAGTAGAAAGTTTTTTTTATTTTTTTATTTTTGAACATAGTCTGGCCTGTCGTTATCTTTGCATAACGTCGTCATCGTAGAATTAATTCGTAGTTCTCTGTTTTGCTGTCTGCGCGGCGCTGTTAATACACTAAACCTATCCTGCAGTCATAGTGACGACACGTCGCGTTGTCACACGATGACTCAAAAAGTAGCCCAGCTCGCTTGTCCCAACTGCATCAGATATTAAGCGACTTCGAAAATTCTTTTACCGACACATTCTTCGGAAAATTGGAAACAAAGTTGTCACCCACCACACCCGAAACGCGTCGCCGCACTACCTTGTGAAATATGAATGTCAGAAAGATAAGCATGCGCTCTATAGGCTTGGGATGTGCTGCAGGACATTTCATTTTCTTTTCTTTTTTCTTTTCTTTTTTTTTCTTATCGATATTGTAACGATTATGGTCTGTTATGTTCTGTTTTTGCAATGGCGTTTGACCGTTGTTTAATAAAAGATTACTTACTTACTTACTTACTTACTTAGGTTCACATCTTGAACGGCGTTAAACGTGACGACGCTATTTTGACTTGAACAACGATAGCCATATTTGGACTGTTTGAAGTGTTTGTTTCATTTTTTGCGCATATGATACGATAAATTGAACTAACTGTTTCTGACAACTAAATTTCACACTATTGCTTAATTGCAAATGTGCCGCTGAAAGAATTTTGGCAGTCGGACTCGGACTTCAATATTTGCCGAATTTATGATATTAAAACAAAGTCGACGGTCTACTTTTTGACACGAGACGACGACGTAGACACTAACGGGCAGGCAAAAATGTCGCAGATTATTTTTTCGTCTAGAGTTTTTCTCTTGACGTTGACGTGTAGGATGAGCATGCATATGTTGCTGCGCTATAATGTATACTTGAGCTGGGTCGGGCCACGCTGTTATACTGTCAGGCGGTTGTGGTTCATGTGCGTTCGTTCAGGCCCGTCGAGAGGGTGGGGTAGGGGGTAAGCTACCCCGGGCCCCGCGAGGTTCGGGGGCCCCGCCGTCGCCCAGAAATATGAAGTGCACCACAATGCACCATTATGGAAAGAAAAATTCAAAAATTTTCTTCCCAGAGGGGCCCCACGAAAATGTTTGGAGGCCCCACAAGAATGTTTCCCCGGGCCCCGCTGTGGCTCTCGGCGGGCCTGCGTTCGTTTGTTCGTTTGTTAATAAATACGTAGGTTAGCTGTTGTCCGTCGCATGCAGATTGCAGAATAAACTCTACTTTTCGTCTTAGATCCGCTTCGAGTTGTTCAGTCGTTAACATTTATCGCTTAAAATAACAAGCCTTAGGCTGCGTTCACACAGACACGAGTACGAGTACGAGTACGAGTCCGGGTTTCCGGTTATGGCCCGTAGAAGATTCACTTGTACGAGTGGAGCGTTTACGGGTGAATTTTGCATGCAGGGTCATATCCCGGATATCTTTATTGGTTTTGAGTTTCAGAAAGATCGGTTGAAAAGTGTGGGAGCAGTGCATGGGGGTCGAATTTTTGGCTTTCCCATTGACTTGGCACATCGCTTATACAACAGCTTGTTGCTATCGCTCAAGCCGTGGTATCAGTGCAAGATAGACGCATGGTCACAGTCAGTGGCGTATTTAAGGGGGAGGGGTTCATGGTGTGATGCCCCCCCTCTTTGGCCCGACCATGAAAATTTTTTACAGGCGACTTTATATCAAAAGGTGCGGTTTTGCCATTTTCCAGCAAAAACTGCAAAATTCAACAATGTTTGATAGTCTTCTTTCATACCGATACAGTATGCGATTAAAATCACCATTGTGAGATTACATCAGATATGACGCGCCGACGTCGCCGAGCGCTTTGAAAACCAGCGGCAAGCCGTATAGGCCTAAAATATTTCGAGGCGGCCGGGTTCAGTGTCCATGGGTGAGTGATACCAGACACAGCACTGACATGGAGCCAACAGCAAGGCAGTCGGCGTCTGGCTGGCGTACGCCATGGTCGGTGGTTAATTAAAATTTCAAAATGTCAAGTCTGAGTTCAACCCGAGATGAAGCCACCCACAACTTGCATAGGCCTAAGCCCAAGCCCAAGCCTAAGCCCATCAAAATGAGATATGCTTATTATTGCATGTAACGCGGCTATGGCAGAGCTCGAGTCGTAACATGCGTTCCTTTGTCCTGAGACTCTGACACGCCCTATTCTCGGATAATACAAACTGCAGCGTCATCGCAGCGATCATGGATACGGTATGAAAATAAAGGGTTTTATTAATTTTTGCTATCTTTGGCTGCAGCGCACACTCCAAGAATGAATTGCGACGAAATGGCTGGAGATAGACTGACAGTTGGCGAACGGGAACTAGGCTAGCTATAGATTTCGCGCGTCTCGTGAACATTAGCTCAAATTTCTTGTATTTATGCGGACATTTTGGGGCCTACTGTGAGCTATGGTAATGCATCCGTGTTAGTTTGATGTTTGAACATTATCTTGTTCACTAGAACTCCCCGCTTTCGACGGTCACTCATTCCGCTCTCGAGAACTCGTGCACGCTCAAGACAAATTCCTGGCTACGCCACTGTCATCCTAAAAGCGCTTTGACCGTCGGCGTGACATTTGGCACCGTCGAACTTCGAAGACTATGGCGGAGTTTCATTCAAACCGTCCAACGCAAGTTACGCAACTCATGCAATTAACGTAACCCTTTGCACCGGATATTGCCACGTGTTACTTACTGGTTGTTTATTTCTGGAGTCAGTCAGCTGAACGGACACGCCCTCTTTGCCACGCCTTAGGTGTTTTTGAAGTATTTTTTTCGTCGTTTTAGTGCGTTTATCGCAGCAATGTCGACGTTTATACGAGTTCCAGTGAAGAGAACGTGGGATGTTGATCTGACGAGGCCCATCCAGGCGTTTATGATGGATGCGTACAATGATCTCCAGCCTCGCGACTACACGGTTCCTGTCGGCGAGTTCAACAAACTCCGGTCCAATTTTGTCTCTAAACTCTCTTCTTCTGCGGACAAAAGCGAGGCAGCACTGGACCTGATGTATCGGTAATATTGCGTTAAATACAGTCCGATATTGTTGAACGATTTTAGTTACGTAGGTGCGATTTATTTCGTGCGAATCTTTTGTTCACACAACATTTAGGGAAAAAAACTGGTAGTAGTGATTGCAGTCCCGGAATTGAAATCTCAATCCCGGGATCCGGGATAGAGAAATTTGTAATCCTGGGATCCCGGGATCCCGTTTTGGGATTAGGCTTACAGATTGGTCAGTATTAGGGAATGCAACCCGGGCACCCGAAAACCAGGGTAAACCAGGCCGTTTTCAAACCTGTAAACCCGTGTTTGAGAACAGGCAAAAACCTGGGTTTACGGGTTTAATTTTGCATGTCAATCGGTAGACATATGCAGTATAAAATTGCTAGTGATGTACTTTTTAGGCTGACCGTTAAGCTGTAATTAAAGCTTAAAGGTTTGGCCCTTTGGTACAAGTTGTTGTCTGTCTGTTTGTCTGCAACAGATCATATTGTGACTAACAGGTAGGTCTTAGGAGAAAGCTTTTATTTAGGTCTACACAAATAATTAGCACTGTTAAAAGTAGCCTAGGCATGCAAATATTTGGGCCATGCAGTGCATGGGTAACTTTTTCAAATTTGGGGTTGAATCATTGAATGGAGAGGGTAGGAAAAGTGCATTTTTCTATGAAAAATTGTTTGTGTATCTGAAATATTCATTGCAAGGTTTCAGCCTAGTAGTCTTAGGCATGTAGTCTTACAGAGATACTCTATTATAGACCACCTAACTGGCAGCGGCAATATGCTTGTAGAGCTGAAATTGTTTTAACTCACTTAAACTTAACTTATAAAAACATGCAAAATTCAGGCCATTCAGTGCAATCGAAACTTTTTCAAAATGTTTTGGATGACGTATGAAAGTAGGTAAACAACACTTAAAAGTGTTCAATATTACCGGTATGTCTGGATTTTAGAGTCCACGACTTGCGACTCGCGAGTCTGTGACATTTGACCACCAAGTGTAGGCCTATACTACATTAGTCTACAATAGGCTAATTACCGGTTGCCCGCCGGTTACCCGGGTTTAGAGGCCGTCAAACCCATAAACTCGGGTTTGAAAAATACGCCCCCAGTTTGCATTCCTTAGTCAATATTTTGTTATGCACAGTAGACTTACTTCATGCATGGAAGGTAGGGGGCCTATGTCAGAACGGTATATGGAGTGACTGTGACTGCTAAAATACAAAATTAGGCCTACAGTGCACAGCAAGGAGTAGGACTCTAATGTGTATAAAATATTTCATTTAGGCTGATTCATTAAACTTCTAGGACTGTTATTTTTATCATTTGACGGTCGAAAATGTATGATTTTAACAAAGTTTTGTAATCCCAAAATCCCGGGATCGAGATGCTGCCAATCCCGAGATTCAGGATTGGCGAAAACGGCCGGGATCTTAGGATCTTGGGATTCGGGATCCCAGGATTGCAGTCTCTAACTGGTAGACCCTAACTTTCCCTTTCAAAATATTTTGGCAAGTATGTGAAAAATATGAATTAAGTTGGTTAACGTTTGAGGATATAGCTTTTGGTATAACGTACACATCCGTGACTACCATCTGAAGTCATTTTCCCATGGACAGCAAGATCCTGGAACATACTACCAGAATTTGTAGTTCAGTCAGAATCTGTTAAAGCATTTATAAGGACCATCGACAACTAGCCGTCTGATTGTGCCGGGTACTTCGGTACTCTTTATGGTCTTCGAACCCTACGGGCTCATGGTATGCTTCAAGCCTGTTTGCAGTTAATCTTCCGATCAACTGCTCTCGCTAAATTGCTCTATGCCTCTCTTGCTTGGTGGGGCTTTGCTAATGCTAGTAAGAAGAATAGATTGGAGGCTTTCTTCAGATGAGCTGGCAAATCATACTATTATACTGATGATTGTTTGCCCACTGTTGCTGCACTCTGTGAACAGGCCGATCAACAACTGTTTTGCTCTATTAAGTACATAATGTACCTACTCATACTCTTCGACCACTCTTACCACCCGAGCGCAGTACACCATATTGCACACGTCCACGAGTCCACGACTGCATAACTACGAACTTCCCTCCTAAATAAATAATATTGATGAGTGCAATTTTATGTACCGTGTATTGTACAAAGACTGTTTTTAGTTGTTTTTTAGCATGTCAGTATGTTCTGCATTGTGTTTAACAGTGGTGTGTCTGTTGATTGCTTTAATAAAGACTACGAGGGGCGTTCAGTAAGTTCCAGAACTGTGTCCTTAATACAACTACAGTAAATCGCACATTTCTGACAATTATGTACTTTTCAACATATTCTCCCTGCAGTTCACTGCAATGTTGCCATTGTTCTGCAAGTCGGCTGGAACCCATAGCATTAAGTTTTTTATTGGCACCTGTAGAAATTTCCGGTCAAAATGCTGTAGAACATCTTCATCATTTTCAAACTTAATGTCTCCAAGTGATTCGCTCTGTGGTCCAAACAAATGAAAATTACTTGGAGCTAAATCTGGACTGTATGGCAAATGCTGTAGCTGTTCCCAGCCCATCTTTTCAATTTTCTGAACTGTCTAATGGGCCAATTGCACGATGGGGCACTGCCGTTTTAAAAAATGACACCTTTCTGCAGCAAACCTGGTCAACTGCTGCAAATTGCTGGTCGTAATCATCAGACAATAATGCCTGGTAATATTGTTCATTCACAGTATGTCTTTCAAGCAAAAAAGCCTGCAAGAACAACTCTTTAAGTAAACTAAAAATGCTTTGTCTACAGCTGACCGTTTTTGCCATAAGCAGTGCTCCAACACTGACACCATCACTAACTGACTAATGATCACTGCAAAAGCGGGAGAACTATTAAAATACTTTCAAACGTGATAAAGTGTCGCTGCTAATTACTACAAATAATCCACAATAAATTTTTACATTTTCTACACCTTCTGCGACTAGAAAATTTTTATAATTATTTTCTAATCTAATTCTCTGAACAAACGTCGATGCCGATCATTGATATCTTAATAATAATGACGTCACAATGTGGCGTCATAAATGAGACCATGGTAAGTGATGTACAATAGTGGCAGTACAGCTTTATAATAGTTTTGGTTTTCAGCTGTCGCTCTGTGCTTGCTGAGAAGAACAGTCCTCGAACTTATTGAACGCCCGTCGTATCATCATCGTCACAGCAGTGAACTGGGCGTTGCAACCCATTTCTGAGTAACCTGGAGTTGTTACAGCTTTTTTAACATATTGAAGCACTTGTTCTTATCCTGTGTCTGCAGAGGTTTACCACCACTTGTCTACCATACCTTGCTGTAGCTTTCAACATACTGAAGTTGGCACATATTACGAAGAAGAAAAAATGTAGTTATGAATGTGGCTATGTCTCTGTACATGCATTTTGCTTTGACTTGTGCTTGAACCTTGTGATAAATAGCACTCTTTGGCTAATATTGATATGATGTCCTGATTGCTGAAGATAGCTGTGGGGAGGAGCTCTTTTTCTTTTCTTTTTTTTCGTTTCCACAAATTTTTTACTACCAGAATTTTTGCCTGAAAATTATGCATTTGACAGCCAGCTACATATTGCCAATAGTACAGTAAGTAGTCGAGTTGCAGTGTTTCAGTGATATTGAATAATACATGACATGATCGTTGCTTACCCCACTTTACTCAATTCCACTTAATTAAGCTCAAAATTGTGCATTGAGTAGCATGATGATTATTTCTCAGCACAGGTTACTTATTTTATGAGGTCTGTTTTATTTGCAGGTACTGCGATCAGTTAAATGCTATCGAAGGAAAGTTGCCAATTGCAGAAAATCAGGTTGATTTGAAAAACATTGCAGAAGTACTGTTTTGTTTAATTTATTTATAATATGCATGCATTGAGGTATTTATCATTGATGCCTAATGTTTTTTTTACAATAAGTATTACTAATTGAGAAAAAAAGTTTATCGTGGAATGAGCATATCATTGTACTGAATAAAATGATTTCAAGACATTGGTTTTGCATTAAACTTTTTTCACACCTCACATCTAGCAGCATTTTTGAAAATGTTTTGTTATTAATTATTTCATTAAATAGTAGAGATGTTGAAGCATTAATTTTTTAAATGTATGCGTTAATGCATTCATAAAATGTCATTAACATTGCTGATATTGTAGTTGGATTATATTGAGAGGGTTAGTAGAATGAAGCCCACGAAGTCGTCCCTATGTTGCACGACCATGACAGTGGTGACTGAATGGCAACAAAACAATTTTTAATTGCTTGAATATTATTCGATTGTCAAATAAATGTAGTTTAATGGAATATTGGAGCTCCTGCTTCACAGAATTGAGTAAATTTACATATACGTAATAATTTTTATAATGTGCGTTAATTCTTTAATGCGTTAACGCATTAATTTAACTTGCTAATTACCAGGGTTGTTAATATCGCAGTATTGGTATCGCTACTGATACTATCGGCGATACTTTTGGAGTATTGGCATGACTATCGCCGATACTTTTCGTCCGTAGTATCAAAATGGGTATCGGCGATATTTTTCAGCTATTTTTTGGCAATATTTGATACCAATACTTTTCTCAGCAAGCAATGCCACTGCGGCTGCTGCACAATGACGCTTGAGGCACAACATCGCGGGTGTCTGACCTCACGCACGCAGTTAGGCCTCGGTGCACCGTGCTGGAAGACGTAGGCCCTAAACAACAAGGGATGGACACACGTGCTGGGATCCGTCTGCTCCCTGGATGAAAGAACAGGTGTCAAAATTCTCACAACAGACTCGGAAACGTTTGCTTTGAAACCCGACCACGAGCTACAGTCCAGCTGACACTCCTCACGCAACGTAATTAGTATAATTACTGCCGTCAACTGTCGACGCAACTCACTGACGAGCACTAGAAGCTGTTTATCGCGTCTTATTCAAACTGTTTAATTCTCTAAGGCAAGAAATATAATTCTCGAGATGGAGATTTTTCTCGAGTCTTGATTTTTATGAGTCTTCTTAATATCTGTACTTAATTCCATGGCGACCACTAGATTTACTAAATCACTGCATCAGCAAGCGACTAAACATAATAAATGCCAGGGGTGGATTCACAGTGAGCGAAGGCAAGCTTATAACGAGGGTCTGGCAGTGGAGCCCTCGGGCCCCAGTGGGGTCCTGGGACAGAGCGTCTAGTCAGAAAGAGCTTTCAGCCTTTTGTTGCTTGATAAACAAAGGGCAGCCGTTAGTTGTATGGGTGTCATAGCGGTAAAAAATTTTTACCACTATGTATGGTTGTCACTGCCTATGGGTAGCATTTCTTGTTTGGACAACAACTCAACTTAGTCTTATAGCAAGCGTGGCAAGTGAAAAAATGAGACCACTTTGCTGTCTTTGTTCTATAGAGTCCCACATAGGGGAGGGGGGCTTTTTGTTAACTTGAGGTGGAAAATAGGTGGAATGCAAAATCTTAACGCACTGTAGTTGAAGTTGACTACCACACCGATGAAGGAAAAAAGAAGGTCAGCCAGCTGGACCCCCCTTAAATGCACCTGTGATTGCTGAATGAGTAGAAAAATGTATTGCCTGAAAAGTATTGGTATTGGTATTGTCAATACTTCTCTGCAACAGTATCGGTATTGGTATTGGGAATAGTTTTTGGCCAAAGTATTAATATTGGTATTGCCAATACTTTTCACAAGTATTGTTAACAACCCTGTTAATTACAGCTCTATTAAATAGTTGTGAAAAATCAACCAAATTACAGTTACTTAATAAGCTGTAATAAATTCATCAAATTACGACTTTTTGATTATTGTTTTTGTTGATGTTTCGGCAACCACCGCTGCCTTCTTTCACCAGGTGTAGCTGCGGTGGACAGTAACAATAATAATTAACAAAAACATTAATCAAAAGGTTGTAATTTGATGAATTTATTATAACTTATTAAGTTATGTTGCAACCTATGAGTCTATTTAAAGACAAATTGCAGTTACATTAGCTGCTGTATTTTTTACTTATGTTACTGGCTGCTGTGTGCTTTGTGATAGCTTCGGATTAACTTCATCTGGCAGGATGCTTTCTCAAAGAAGACCAAAAGTAAGAAAAATATTTTGATAGTAAAAGTTTATAGTCGAGCAGCATTGCAGCAAATATTTTTAGTTGGTTTGATAAATTTATACTATATCACATTATTTTTCTTGTTGTCAAATTTTAAACAAATTTTGGTTGTATTTGCAGATAATGTGCCTGAAATTATTTAAGTTTTGTGGAGTCATCTGTCAGTATAAACGTTGGTTACATGATTCTGGTCCCGAGAAACTGCCTAGGAAGACTTTAGGGGTACTGCTGGCAAACGAAGCTAGATCTGTCAAATGGCTGTTTATGTGGGCAACATTTGTCAGCAGTTTGGAAGATTTGGCACATAAATTTTGGGTTTTTTTTACAACTATGCATTGTTGATGTTGAGAGATTCTGGAAATTGAGATTTCAGCTCAGTGCTAAGAAAAGGCTGTTGATTTAGTAAAAAGAGAATTTGGGAAATTGGCAATAAGAAAATGAACCATTGTGTAAGTCTACGTGGGTTTTTGAATAGACTTATAGGTTGAAACGTAACGTAATAAGTTATAATAAATTTGTCAAATTACAGCCTCTTCATCATTGTTTTTGTTGACGTTTTGGTAACTGCTGCTGCTTTCATCGGAACGACTGTCCGCCAGGTGTAGCCGTGGTGGACAGTTAGTAGTCACAGATGTCGTCGATGTCGATGAACCGAGACGAGGAGTCCTACTAACTTCCACACATCTATGACTACTTACTGTCCGCCACAGCTACACCTGGCAGACAGTCGTTTTGACAAGGGCAGCAGAGGTTGCCGAAACGTCAACAAGAACAATAATAAAAAGGTTGTAATTTGATGAATCTACATGGGGTTGTTTAGCATGAAATAATGCATTACTGAAACTGTGTATAGCATATTTTGTTTTTCTGAATAATTGTATTTTTTAAAAACTTTGTATGCTGTGACAGTAGCAGTTGCAAGGTAAATTTAATCAGTATGCTGTGAATTGCATGGCTTTTTTGTTGTTGCTAGCTTGGAATGATTTTGTATGCATGATATATTTTGGTGTGTTTTTACTTGTTTTTAATGTTGTTGATTGAAAACAACTTGTAATTATCATGCTGACGACATGACATTTGTTTTCTGCATGCAATCGGTAATGTCTCTGTATTGTTTTTTTGTGACATTCTTTTGTCATTTTGCACAGAAAATTGACCAGTTGCAGTTGTGGAATATACCGTTTGAAGTATGAGGCTCAAGTGGAGTTGATATTGTTGCACTTATATCGGAACGTTTTTTTGGAAAAAAAATTCATAGTAGTGATCATGAATAGGGTTGGCTGAAAAAGTTTTAGCAAAGTAGTCCCGTTTCATAAGCATTTTGTGGGCAGATCTTGTTCCAAATTGGTAATCTCATATATGTAAATGCCACAATTTGATGTGCTTGATTTTCTTTTCTCACATTATAATCTGAATGTTAACTGTTATCTCTCATGATTCTATGTCATCATATATTGTGTTAGTTATTGGAATAAATACATAGTATTAACTTCTGTTCTTTTTTTTGGAATGTATGAAGGCTTTTGAATATTCTTAATTTTGCTGTTGATAAGTATACATTTTTAATGCTTAATTTTCTGAAAATTTGCAAGAAAAAATTTTCACCAAGCTGTTAATTAAGTGTTGTTTATGTTATAACGTTTTTTTCGCTTTTTCTTTTGTGTTATTTGGTTTTATTTTCAGTGTTGCATTTCATCGACTAATTTATTTCAGTTACCAGTAGTAATAGTTATGTTTACAGTATTCACGGTTTTTGCTCTTTTATCGATGCTCTGCGTGCACATCACATTTTCGTAAGAAATTTACTTTGGTTTGGTTTGTTCATATCTAATGATTATTAACGTCATAATAGTAGTAGCAGAGCAGAGTAGTAGGTTTAGGCTCACTCCACTTCATAATTTAGGTTGGTGGCGTGGCGTAGTTTGTAACGCATTTTGGATGAAACGAAGTTACTCTACGCTGGGCCCGGTTAGTACCGCGATGGGTGACTGCCTGCGGGCAGGTAAACCATCTCGGTGCGCAGCCTGCCAGCTAGGTCGACTCAGCCTTCTACCCTCTGTGGGATGGTAAAATGAGTACTAGCGGTGGTCACGCCCATCGCTAGGGAAGAAACGGCGAGTTCTGCGCAACAGTAGCCCCTGTGGCCA
>Ga0056128_1000754_pt1 | contig 31961 bp, 16 predicted proteins | sample WorMetLIZISLAND2_FD_71113 | JGI IMG/M metagenome (GOLD analysis project Ga0056128, IMG submission 71113) | Marine gutless worms symbiont microbial communities from Max Planck institute for Marine Microbiology, Germany - Olavius geniculatus... ...
CTAGAAGTCCGCTAGTTAACAATTACAATAACCGGCATAACGTAGAACCTTCGACGATCGACCATGCATTGTTCTATCAGATGGCCAAATGATGTATGTTTGTAATTAAAGTTGGTGTTATGTACTACTAATAAGCGAAATAAACAACATGGAGCCATCATTTGCAGCAACCTTGTTTATTGTACATTCAACATATATCGCCGCATAAATTAACAAATAAATCCGAATATCAAACAACCCAAAATCTAATTCGGAATTTGAACAAATCGAACAAATACCAAATAATCGAATATTGGATTACATCCCTATTAGTGATACAGTAGTATGTTGCATTGGTCTGGCTTGCGGGGAGTTACTTAGAAGTCCATGTTGCATGGCTTAAGATGCTGCTTGTGCACTGCTGCTGTGGTATGTTTGTTGATGACGTCGTGAATTGTGAGCAATATGCCCATGTCTGCTGCTGATCTGTTAGCTACATGATGAGATTGCAGCCTGCAACATTTAAATATTATGACACAGAGGCTGCTGTATTGTATGGTTGTTAACATTTCTGCACAATTTTCTTCCGATTATTTATTGGCTCTGTTGTATGTTGTATATGGCTTACAAATTGTGAAGTTGTGCTGGTCCACGAAAAGGTGCAACTTGTATTTTTGTGATGATTGTGGCACGTGTTATGATTTTAGTAATTTGTTCGTTCAAATTATGCAGGGTAAATTGGCAGTAAATTTGTGGTGTCGTGACATGTTTATGTGTCACGGTTTCTGTGTGAGTACAAATAGGAAGGAATTATTTTAATTGCTTGTGCTATATGTATGATTAAGGTGATATAGTTTTGCTATAAATTGGTTATTGTTTGCGATTGGATTACGTTGATGTTGTTTACTATTTCATAGTGTTACGACTTAACATTTTAGAATGATGGCGAAATTTTACTTAATTTTTCACCACTTTTTAAGCAGCTTTGTCAGATAAGACTAAACATCGATGCTAACTCTGCGTGTTATGATTTTTTGATTTTTACTCACAATATTTAACTTATCTTTCGTCAGTCAAAACGTAATTTGATTTATTAGCCATTGTAGTCTTCATGATTCCATAACTACATTTGTTGTCAGTTAGGCTGCGTGCTGTATGTAACAGTTTGGCACATATTATTCCATTCCAACGCGACAGTGCTATGGCTGCTAATAGTGCTAATGCCAATGCTGTTGATTTTTGTTTACCTGTCCTGTTCTCGATGATGACTGGGGTCATATGTTAAGTGAATAATTTGTTGCAGCCAATGGCTGTATTAAGCCATAAAAAGTGCTAGGCTGGGAGTGAATAAGATAGAATCTGCACTGCTAGATTGACATCTTTGGTCGTCGATGGAACTTGTGAAGGCTGCTAAAGATGGATTTACCAGGAGTAGAAGTTAATGACATTAAGGTACTCTGTCAGAGTAAACATTGAAGTTATGCTATTTCACTTGATAATGTAGAATGCTGTTTGTTTACTTCGCACTGTGTTTTTCGCTTACTAATGTTCCAGCATTGCGTTACTGGCTCAGATGCTATGCCAACATTTCATCTGTTTTCATAAAACAGTACAAGGTTATTGTATCAGTACTGCGTATTGCCTGGCCAGGTAATTTAATGACAAAGTGTGTTGTAGTAAATTCAAAGATGTTAGCAATTATGCTGGAGTTTACCGGGTTTTGTGCCAGTTTTCTGTGACTGCATTGAACTATTCACTGTTTCTCATGTTAGCTTTTCTGTTGTAGAGATTGCAGTATGAATGCGATGTGAATTACAATGCGATCCATAAAATATATTCAATTAGGGACTGAGGAATAATGACCGGACTGTGTCTGTAAACATGAAAGTCATGTTTTTTAGAGCTGTTAGCATTTAATGACCAAAAATCTAGGGAGTTGACTGCAGTTATGCAGTTATGCTTATGCATCTGCATTTATTGAGTTGTTAACTGCATAGAAGTGTGTGTCAGTCAGTTTTTGTCATGTGCATTACTCAAAAAATTGGAAGCCAGTTTTGAAGAAATTTTGTAAAGGTATTTCACATGACCCAACGAAGGCATGGTTAAATTTTGGGGGTGATCCAGACTTGATCATAATCCATGATTCTTAGGTGATAGCAGCTATATAGTTTTTTTTATATTTACCAGGTTGCAGTACCATTTTTGCCAGATGTTTAAGATCTCTGGTTGCTTCTCATTTGTGTACGTGGCAGACTGCCAGCATATTTTTAGGGTAGCATTAGAGAAAGTTGGGGAATGAACCAGAAGTTACAGAGAAATTTTGTTAAGAAAACTGTTGTAAACTTCTCATTTGTTGCAACATTAATGCTTAGTTGCCTGTAGTGTAGTAGCATAATATTTTAGATTGTGCATTTTGGTGCACCGCATTGCTTTACTATTGTATTGCTGTGTTTCATTTCTCTACTGGTATGGTGTGTGTAATCACAGCATTCAGCCTTTGGTCACTATAAGTGCTTTATTTAACACGGTGTCAGTCATTTGCTGGGCATTAACACCATTGCTGCTGCTGCTGGAATGTAGCTATGTTTGCACCTCTAGCTGTTTTTTCTCACTGTTTATCTTCAAGGAAGTTATGAATTGCTTTTGGAGAAATTTTTCGCATCCAGAAAGAAAAAGTATCGTTAGAAGTTTATGCTGTCTGAGTGATTGCAGTTAGCTATTGTGCTGTGATAAGCCTTTGGAGAGTAACATGTTTCACGCGGCACAGTGTCGTGTTCCCACGCGGCAGAGTGCCGTGTGTCTGCTGCTTTTCTTGCTTGCTAGCTTTGGTCGTATCTGTTGCCATTTTCACAATTATCACATTTACTTGTTTTTGTTCAATTCTTCTATGTCATTTTCATTATATCACTGTATTCGGCGAAGCTTTAGCATGTGATTATCTGTCAGTGATGCATAATTTATTTTTTGTGTTTGTTTGAAGTGTGAGATTGTTATGAGAGGTGAAATGTTTACTTGCCATTATGAACAGAACAGTACTAGATTGTGAGTTATATTTTATTCCACAATATCGCAGTAGCACACACATCTTTGATCTGTGTCAGCGTGCTGCTTTGTGATTTCTAGTTCTCCGTATGTTTGTGTTCTCGTAGTGCAGGCCATAACTTTTTATATTCTGGTTCACTCCCATCTCACCAAGTTTTTGTGAGATAGCCATCTCTTGTTTTCGTATCAATCTGCATCATGCATTTGTTACGTAAGAAATACTGAAATCTTATCATTTTATGTCCAGCAGACTGTTTTTGCAGCATACGCATAATGTCGTTTATCTTGGGTTCCTTTAGGCTTCACAGGGGCCCAGTTCACAAAGTTGTTATTGGGAAACCACGGCCATGTGCAAAGCTGTTGTGTCTGTGGTTTATTTTGTATTGTTTATCAATTGCTGAGTTATGCATTTGCAGGGTTATCACCTGGTTCAGTCTTCTGTGTTAATTGAAAGCAGCTGTCAACTTATGCTGTACTATTGTGAGTTGCTTTTATTAGTGCTTAGTTTCTGCAGGTGCAATTAAAGCAGTTTTATGTTTCCGTAAAAGTTGTTTCATATGTTGAGGATGTGCAGCATGTTCAGTTGATGTTAGTGTTCCATTTTGAAACAATTAACTAGCCAGATCAGAATATCGGCTGGTTTTCAATTTTATGTATGCTAATTAAGTAGCTAAGTAAGTAGGTAGCACATTAAATTTGATATTGACACACTTTTAAACAATTAATAGTAACAGCTTATCTGTTAGTGATCTTCATCGTTTACCAGGGATCATGCCAATTGCAGTTATTTTGTTTTTGCACAGGTTCAAATCTGGTTAAACTGTCATTATCGATTGGTTGCCGCAAGTCTATTAATGTCATAGGTTAGCTGATTGATAGCCCGCAGTAGTTGCAGCATTTAGTTATTCTGATGCTTTTCTGTACTATGTGTTTGTTAAGTTTGTTTTAAATGCTGTCTGTTGTTTGTATGTTAAACCACTGTTTGGATTGGTATAAGTGAGTGTTAAACGAACTTATACCAATCCAGACATTGGTTTAACTGACACTTATTCCACGGTTGTTGGCGGTCGGTCACGTAAGCCTACACGTTCAGTCACGTTTGAGTGTGCCCGGGGTGTTATAAACCTGTTATGCCATGGCAGACATAATGCTACAGAGTGAGCACGAATAATGCGACCATTGAATAAGTGTAATTAGCATGCTGTATTTTTAGTTGCGATATTACTGCTTGAAGTGTTATTTACATAACAGCTGTTGCACACTTTGCCCTGACAAAAAGTGGACAATATGAGTTTTATCGACATTTTAAATACACAGCAACATGACAGGCACCCATGAAAAGCTGTTTTTTCCAGTATCTAAGCAGTGATGTCTTTTTAATTTAAAATTCTTTATTTGTGTTTCATACTTTTTGCCAAATTTTGTGTACTTTTTAAAATTAAATAATAAATACTAAACACTAATTTACCTCCGTGACAGTTTTAAATCAGTTATTCACGACATTCCCAGATGTCTTTTTAAAATTCTTTATTTGTGGTTCATACTTTTTTGCCAAATTTTGTGTACTTTTTACGCACAACAGCAGCTACTGCTGTAGCGCATCTTAGCCATCGCAATTCTGTCCGTCCGTCCATCTGTCTGTCACACGGGTGGATCAGTCAAAAACGGTGCAAGCTAGGATTACCAAATCTTCACCTTCGGCTTCCTGGAAGACTCCAGTTTCAGGAACCGTAAAGCTTTTCCATAAGTTCGAAGGGGGTCACCCCGAACGAGGGCGCTAGATGAGAGGGGGTAGGGAAAATCTACGATAATCAGCCGATATGGTGTTGCCAGAGCGAGATAGTGGCGCCGTCTGGTGAGTGATTGTTTTACTGGGTTTTCTGTGAAACTGCAGCCAAAAGCCTTACGGATGAGATCTACGGATGAAGGCTACGGATCACTAGCGTACGACGGTGCATCGCTGTTGCGCGTTCACCTTTGCGTTAGCAGGGCTTTTCTTGTTTTAAATTAAATAATAAATACTAAACACTAATTTACCTCAGTGGCAGTTTTGAATCAGTTATTCACGACATTCTCTGGGTCCACTTTTTATTAGGACGCAGTGTATGTTTCAACTACTGACTAGTTTGTTCTACTTAGCGTAGCTGTATCAGGCCGGTTGTGTCTTAGTTATTACGGATGCCCATTTTCTGGTCGTTGCTATAACATTTGTTTAAACTTTAAAGTGATATTGTTTAGGCTGCATAGTGTGGTATTACGTATCAGAAGAGTAACAATAACTTACAAGAAGCTCAGCTACCGCTTAGAGAACGGGGCGTCAGCTTCATGCTCATTATAATGCTACAGACTGGAATTTGGCTTTTTGAGTTCAGTTATACTGAGGATATTTAGGAATCATACCATAGCTTCTTTCTGCGTTTCCTTTGCAGAGCTGACAGTGAAAATTTCATGATTTTAGTTTTTGCCTTTTTGATAGGGTGGCAAGTCGAGCTATGCTGACGCCCTGTAAAAATTTGGCGACTGAGGTTACGGCGGCGGCTTGGGGGTCTACTCATCAGTTGAAAATTAAATTAAATTATTGTCGAGTAATGTACCGAAATGCATTAAACTGAGAAAGATATGAAGTCTTTAGAAATTTAGACATTGCCATTGTCATAGACATTTTAACATGACATTAAAATATAATCTACTACGGTACTTTTGTCTGTTATTGGTCTGCACCATAGTTCGGGATAAATACCGCCTGATCAGTCGCCGTCACTGAATTTCCGTGATAATTTCTGTGCACGGCGCTTTAATTTTGTCGTCGATTATGAAAAGTGCATTTTGTGCATTGACCATGTACACTGTAGATTATAGATTGTTCAAAGCAGTGAATCTCCTGTTGCGTGCTCGAGATGTGAATTTTTCTGTCATTTTTATGTACTTGCATTGTAGTTAGTCAATTCAGCGTTGTGTATTTCAATTATACACGTGTTTAGTGTAAATTATTGTTCGTGTTTAGTGTAAAAATGTTAGTTGTTTAAATTTTGTTTCTTTACGATAAAATTTCTATCTACTGAGTTGTAGAATATTTTTGCCGTGTGGTCCGTGTTTATTCGTGGATTTTGCTATGGTTTATCACTTGCACTGCACTACGTTAATGCACAAAAAGTGATCCCAAAAACGAATAGCTGTAATTGAAGAGAAACTTGTCCATTTTTTCTGGAATTTTAGACATTATAACCGTCAATCACGTCAAGAAGAATGGCGTATCAGGTTGTAAAAAACACGACAATGACAATTTTATTAAGATTTGAAATGCGTCACTGAAAATATGAGGTTAACGACGCAGCAGCTTCTATTTTGTGCACCGACGTTTTAGGAATTTGTTTCTTGAACCTGACTAATCGTTTGCGAATGCCTGCTGAAAATACGTGCTTTTTACTACTGGCGTGTTTGCTTTAGTTTACGAAAATTAGTGTTTAGACAACACTTACATGTTCATGATATAGAGGCTGTTTGTACTAATATCTTAAAAATCACTTTTTCATAATTTAATTTCTTCAGTTATGGTTCATTCTGTGGTTCATACATTTTGCTTACCGGACTCAATTTACATTAACGCCAGTTTTAGTTTAACATGGATATTGACGATGTTCTATGGGGCCACTTTTCATTGAGACACAGTGTACGTGTACGTTGTATTTTCATCATAAGCAGTGGCGTAGGAACCTGGGGTTCATGCAGTCGGTCGGTTCGCTGAACCGGGACCCAGAGCTCTAGAGAACCCTGAGCGGGGCAGCGCAAAAAAATAGTGCAAGAAAATAATAGGCCTATATTTGCTAAAAAAAAAACTAACAGTAAGTGAGTAAACGTTGTACACACGGAGGTCATCCGAAAACACAAAAAACCATCAAAATTAAACTCTCGACGGCTAATACATTCGGGAGCTTACAGCGCAACCCAGGCCCCCAACTGGTAGGAGAGGCTCGATGAACCACAGCCAGTTAAAGCATTGCTAAGGCATTCTTCTGGAAGACGCCGAGGTCATCAAAATCCGTTTCGGCTATAGGTCTTACGTGAACAGAAATAACTCGAGTGTGTTTTTTTTAAACTTGAAACATTCTCTATTCCTATTTTTCAGCCAGACTGCAACCATGAGCAAAAAATAGCTTTAAAGCCAGTGTTTGAATTCGGAAAAATTAGCTGGGGGTTGAACTTTTCGACTGTCGGAGCCCGACCAAAATTATGATGTAAATCCTATGTATATAGTATGTAGCTGACCCCCCAGAACATAATTTGACAGCGTGTTGGGGGGTTGAGAAAACAGTTCAACCCCCCCCCCCGGCAATTCAAACACTGCCTAAAGCCCTAAACGATTCGACACGGCCGCTTCAAGTTTATTTTGTATTAATACACACATGCGAACGCCGTTATAGGAAGAACAAGGCGTTTGGTGGTTTAGCTGTCGTCGTATTTGTTGACACGTGAAGAGCGGCGGGTATTCATTGGTGGTCCGCGTGACGTCACGTCATCGTCATCAAGTGCTGGTGCGTCGACGTAGTCATCGTCCAGGAGGTCGTCATGCGGCACGTCGAGCGGCGTCAGAGAGTCGGCGTGGTAGACGGCTAGCTGGCTCAGCCGCATCAACACACACACGCTGCCCAACACCTGCGTTAGACATGCACATCTACCTGTACTACTAAGACTACACCTGTATTAAACTACCGAGTCAGTTCCCACGAGTATTAGAACACCTGTACACGTGGACCAAAGCTGCGCTACTCTGTTCACACTGTACGCTCAGCAGTCAGCACCTTCGTTAACAGTAAAGGTTAGATTCGATAGATATTAATGCAGTGCCATGGTGCAGTGGTTAGTGCCACTGGATCAACGGGCCTGGGTACCCATTGGATGGATCATGGCTGACTGTCTTTGGACCAGTAAACCCCTCGGTATATAACATCCGCGCAGGTTAACTCAGCCTTCCATCCCTCCGGAGTAGGTATCGAGGACTGGCCTGTTTGGCTGAGGTTAAGGTGGGGCGTGTTTACCTGTGTCGGGTGGCAGGTGTGTGATTTCATAAGGCAGGTGACGCTCCGTAGCTTTGAGATGGGTTCCCGTGAAGTTATATGCATCTTTTCATAGAACGCCTATACCAGAGCAATAGATTACAGGATGCAGAAAAGAAATTACTTCTGCATTCAAAGATTTGATATTTAGTTATTTTCAAAAGTAAAGCTTTGTGCTTCGGGCTACAAAGTAGGCCCCTAGTCATATTTTTAGGTTTCTGTTTAGCGTACTGCATGTAATAGCAATATTATTTACTATTGTGACAAAATAGTCCACTATGTACTCACGTGAAATATTATTTTCACGCACCAGTACGCTATCGTCAGCTGCCGGTTCTACAAATGAACGAAATGTCATCTCACTGCATGAAACTTTTACTAGTTCATCGGTAGAAAGAGAGCAAACAGAGTTGTGAAGAACAGTCAGAGTATAGCATAACAGAACAGCATATCTGCGTTCACCATTGCAACTTGCCCGAATAAACGGTCGTTATCATAGGCTCCTACTCGTGGCAATCAAGTCGATATTTATGATCGAAATAGCCTACATGTAAGTAAGCAAATACCGGTAAGTAAGATAACCTAGGGGGCGCAATTTAAGTTAGCCACTATGCGCCGCGCCCTTAACATTTAAACAAAAATGTCTTCAGCAGCCGCTTAAACTGTTCATAGTTTGTCAGTTTGTCTCAGATGAGCTGGAAGGTTGTACCACAGCCTTGGACCTGTAGGACAGCAGGGTGTAACATACAGACGGACGGACACCTTTGCGATAGCTGACACATGGCATCTGTCTGTATAGCATGCTGCTATGCTAATGCCGTGTAAAAACTGTCCACGTTGTGCAGTTTGCAGTTTTCATCTCCGTGCGAAATAGCCAATTAACTAAAGGCAGCACACTGCATACAGCACGTGGATAGGTCTAGGCGCTACTAATTTCGCAGTGAATTGAGGCAAAGACACATCTATCTTTAATGATGGCAAATAATTAACCCATAATAAAGAACGATAGTATAGGTCTTGTCGTTGGAACATACACCGAACATGCTGGCGACGGTTGCTAGCGAGGAGATGTCAGTCAAGCATGGGAAGACAAGAGGCAGCCAGCAGCAAGTGAGCAGCGTCGACTCACAGCCGATGTAGACGTAGAGGAACATCAACCACGGCATCAGTCGACAGAAGTTATCCGCGCTCTATTGTACATGGAACATTAAATACAATCGTCAGTCAATTGTCTCTGTTTCTATTATTTTATTGATCAGTTTATCTGCTCAATATATAACTACACAGTTTTTGAATAAAATTCTGCAGCAATAGAATTACGGTGAGCAAGACGTCAACGATATTAACGACGCACCTGTGTTCGTGCATTCCGAAAATAAGAGACGTATTTACGGAGACCTTGCGGCTGTCGCCTTTAACAGAGTCAAGCTAAATTATTTTATTTGATGTATTTTATATACCAAGTTGCAGTCTGTAAAAAATACAATAAACGAACACGACGATGCTGATGATGACCGTGATGATGTGCGTTTATCGCGTGACATCCAAAGTTGCATGAGTTGGGTGTTGCAGCTAGAGCAATAGCTAGGGCCTCACTTATCGGTCCTACGACATATGGCGGCATTTTCTCGTCGTCCGTTGCGGTCAGCCGTCAATTAGCATAGCAAGACTCGACAACTGACAGCGAGCGCATTTGTAGCGGTCTATTGCGCAACACAATTTGCGTATTGTTCGTCCCATTTGTTCATCGAAATAATTCAGTCACCGACGTGCTGATAATGCACGCACATCTGCTGCGTTAATCGCATTTGAACGGGTGATAATCGCTTGTCACACTACACTTTATTCACGACGCGTCAATCAACGCACCGCTCCAATCAAGCGACATCATTTCAACAAAATCCCGTAAGCTGGTCCACGGCCGGGTGATCCTTGCATTCACTAGGCCACATTGTTCGTAACAATGCACTTATCCGGCACATAAGTTGTCATTGTGTGAGTGACTATGATAAAACTTACATATCGAAGGTCTAGGCTACAGCAAATTTATCAGTTAGTTGCATGCGAAGTTCATACAGATAAACCACAATACACTGTTATCTCAAGATGCCGTATACAGCTTGTTGCGCAACAAGTAGACAAGAAATGGAAGTGGCCTATAGTGGAGTTTAGACGTTACCGAGCGAGTGTTGAACGCGGTGAGTAGAGCGACTGCGATCATCGTGAAGTCCAAGGCGCTCATGACTTCCAGCAGCACGATACCAGCAACGTCGTCGTCATCGCTTTTAGACCCGACTCCATCCGTCACGTTGTTGCCTTCTTCCACCTCTAGCGTGCCATCTTGTACGAACGACGCACAAGTATTAAGGTGCGTTCTCACTGCGCGCGTTAACGCGCCGTACGGCGCCGTACGGCGCGTGACGCGCGTTAACGCGCACAGACTATCTCAATCGAGCTCTAATCCAAGCGCTACCTCACCTTAAAAGAGCGGATACATTTGAGATCGTCCATGCGCGTTAACGCGCGCAGTGAGAACGTACCTGTAGGCATCGTCACTGTTGAAACTCAAATTTCCACTTAAAACAACATATTTAAACGATAGAGATTTCGTCATAATGATGTTATACAATAACAGTTATTAAACGAGGGACATATCATGAGACTTAAATAGCATGAAAACAAATACCTGCAAACTGTACTCACTGACAACGAAAGGGTCGGTTTCATGGGACACAGGCTGCAACCCGTGGCAAGTAGAGTAGTAACGTTCCGTCGCTAGAACCGTCGCCGCCGCCACGATTTGTAGAACAGACGTTACCTGAAAACACGTATGCTTGCTCATAGAAAGTTAAGACTGAATATACTACGCCAATAAAACACGTTTTTAACAGCTGGGCACAGTGTGCACTAGCGCTAATACACTGAAAACAGTGCATACTACAAGCGGCCAGAACTCTCAAACATCCGCTGAAAATAGTGCTGCCATCTAGTGAAAAAACTGACTAATCACGTCCCATTCAAAATGGTGAGGTTTCTACTGAGGAGCCTTGCACCATCTACAAATCACAATAGAATTCGAATGGCCAGTAATATTTAATCGCTTTCTTGTTGCGCCATGCCAAGCCCCAACAAAAATTATGGCGTAAATAAAACGATGTTTCAGCTTTATGTTGAGGATGCGCCGAAGTTGCATGACATTACTCAATTCCGAGAATTTGTGCATTATCAGGAAAAAAAAGAATAATAAGTTCTTAACCTGCAGTGCTGAGTGTAGGTTTATACTTACAGCGCTAAGAATGGCGACGGCGTAGACTCCTGTCTGGAAGTGACGAGCGAAGCGACACATCAACGACTGACTCTGAACTCGAAGCGCGTCCATCGTGGAAAGTCTGCGTGCACTGCACGGTGACGTACTCCGAGCATTGCTGTTGAGTCGTAGGACAGATGACGGACACCACGGCATAGCCCGTGTTCGTCGCAGTCTGATGTCTTTTAAGCTAAAACTAAATGTAGGCCTAAACTTGTGCAACACAGCTGCAGTGTAATTGAAATACAGAAAAAACTTTCACTTCAGTGGCATTGTTCGAACAACTGCAATACGCAACTGCACCGAAGTAACTGGACACGGTCGCCGAAGACTCGGTTTAGGCCCTACCTAACACTGAGTTTATCACAGAGCAGAATGTGATCTAGACAAACTTGCAGACAGAGAACTTGTAGGCTACTGCACCGTGTTGCAGAGGTTCGCACAATAATTGCAGTAAATTGCAATGACACAAAAAAAACAAAGTGTCGTATTGCAGTTGTATTTTAGTTCTATACTACATGGGAACCGCCTAACTACAAAGCTTCAGTAAAATATCAACAAGAAGCGCTGCTAGCCTACTTTCTTATGCGGTAGTGGATACTTCTGCCATTTGTAGCAGTCATGAGTCTGGCAAAACTTATACTGTCACAAACGACAGTTGCGGTCTGCCTAAACACCGCAGATCACCAAGAAATGGAATATATTGTTTTAGTTTTTTTTGCTTTAGATAAAAATATATGGCATCCCAGCGTCTGAAGTTCACAAACTTGAACAATATTTGCTATCTCATCTGATCTGTGGTGTTTAGACAGATCCCGACAGTTGTGTACCATGCCTACTCAGCTGTCGTTTATGATAGTAGGCCTATATAAGTTTTGCTTGATTGAACCGATTTATATATCAACGGTGACTATGGCACGAACTCCACTACTTCGAGTCGTCGTGGATTTGTTGTACAGCTTTACTGAAAACTATACAGCGTGTATCGGATAATGCATGAATCACTTTTTGAAGTTTTCCCGAATTTGTTATCTTAGTTTGCGATGTGTATAGGATGGACATAGGATGCGTTAATTATACTTCGTCTATGTTTTATTCTTATTTTATGGCGACTGTTTATGTGTTGGCAAATAAAAAATGATGACTATTTTGATGATGCAGAGCTGCTGTTTATTCATAACTCATTGGGTGCAATTATTCATTCTATCAAACCATCGTTTTTCTTCTTCGAAGAGTTTATCCAGCGTTTCCGACGTTTTTCCCACCGCCGGATAAACCACCAAGAAAGTAAGATTTACGGTTATCCACGAAGCTGGCTTTGTTTACGTAGAGCCGTGCGTGAGAATGCATTTATCGGAAACAGTGAAAAATTAATTGCGAAAGATAATAGTCGGTCACCGTCTTGTGTCAGTGCGAACAAGCCGATGATATATGCCCAGTCAGTCATCGACGCATATCAAGTACGAACGACAGAGCATTGTTGGCAGCAGCAGCAGCAGACATGTGGCGTCAATACTGTACATGTCACGGTTGGCTTGCTCGGCACTGACAGGTCCAAGCCATGCACGTGTAAGCGGCTTGTTGGCTGATCTCAACAGCTCAGCACAATTAGTCCATCACAGCTCCTGTTTTACCGCAGTCGGCTGATCTGACACCAACCGATTAAAGATTATCGATGTGTGCCGCCCTGCAGCGACGCTTTAATGCGTCGACGCCTTCGCGACCCACACATTAATAACTGGACGGACGGACGGACGAACGCCCGTCTGTCGACGTCACTGCGGCCTGTCATCGCACATTGCCGGCGGCACGGTCACGTCGACCCGACCCAGCACTGACAAATTACTCCCGCTCGGCTTAGCACCCGACGTCACTGATTCGTGAACTGTAATCATCGAAGACCAAACTCCACTCGCTTCGATCTGCTGATGTGGATTTGTTGAAGGCTTGGTGTAGCCTACCACTTGTTGTTCAACAAGTCCACGATAAATGGAGGTAGTGGAGTTTGGGCTTTCGTGGTAGACGTCACTCATCTATGAACTTTTATCATCGACGCCCGCCCGCCTGCAGTGTGAGAACTGCGTGTCTTTTCATCCGTCGAATACGCTACACGTGTTTATCAACACCGTCAGCAAGTCCGTCAGTTACTGTAAATGAGTTATATCAGGTGCGCGAAAATTACTGAAGCAGCGCCGTGCAATTTTGCTGAAACTTGTTGCAGCAGTGACAATACTGTACCAGCGTAACAGTTCTCGTTAAATGTCACCACTTTTGAGTCCGAGAAAACGTGTCAGGGTAACTTCGTGAACATAGGCGCCGGCTGATAGTCATTATATCTGTCTTTGCATTATTAATAGCTATCCCGCCCCACCTCGGCTAAGGTCTTTATGTTCTTGTAAAATTGGACGACTTTTTTCAACGCAAATGCAGCATTTGCTAGACTACACACTTGTGTTCGTTCACAGGAAAATGAATGACTTCAAAGTGTTCGAAAGTTAGCAAATGTGAATGAGTTCGATACCTCTATTTAGAGGGAAGGGGAGCGTCGGCAATGGAGGAATTAGGGCACATGCCTGTAGCCTGTTAATAGTAGGCTAAGTTGTACTGACACAGTTTTGCTGTAATTGCGCCATGCTACTTTTGGGGGTAGGGACCTTTATTTCTGGAGAACAGGTGTCCGTAGGGGCCCAGGGGGTCGGCAATGGATAGAGCATTGATAAGTTCCTATAGGCTGTCAATAGTAACCATGCCGATAACTGAAGCGGTTTGACCACAATCGCAATGCACGTATTTAGGGGCAGTCAGTACCCTAGTATAGGGGAAATAGGGATCAGGATCAGACTTGGCCGTTTAGCCACAATACATGCGTTATAGACAGACAACAACAGCGTGCCCAAGGCTCGACTTAACGGTCGGCTAATAAATAATGCAATATAAATTGCGACATGGCCTGAGATTTTTCTAATCTGACGTCGCTGGCAGCAAAACGTCCGTGCGTTCGAGGACTAGCGATGATTTAAGTCGCACTCCAAGAAGTCGCCGCCAGGTCACGTGGGCACGTGCACCGAGATTGACACTTTGAGCAGCGCAAGACGTTGTCAGACCACCGGGCGTGGACCACCGGGCGTGCTGATCGTCCGTCCCATGCAGAGTTCTTCTCTACGCCTCGAGCGTGCGAGCACCGCCCCACTCGGTCGGTCGTCATTACTTCCGCTACACTGCGCATGTGCCGCCAGCTAGCGACATCCGGCGCATGCAGACTAATCTGACGACCTTTGACCGACAGGCAGATGTGAGAGGCGGTCGGCGGTCAGCCACGGCTGGATGATAGGTGGACACAGGACGTGCTGCTTTCTGCGCTCATCCAACTTCATTAAGTTTTGTATTAGCCGGGCGTCTGGCGTAATCTGTGAGTGGAAGAACAAAGGCAAGAAGAAGGATGTTAAATGGGATTCTGCTGCTGCTGCTGCTGTGCATTTTGCCGTCGGCGACGCGACATTGAAGTAGGCTGCAGGCCGCGCGTGATAGCAGAGAACAATGCGTGATCCACTTCATCGTAAAGTTCTATGTGCCATCACAATTCAGCACCACCCGACTCGATAATTACCAGAAACAGATTTGTAGATATATCGTATTCACATCACAGATCGATCTCCTCACGATTCATGGCTGTACTATGACGTACTGCGGACCTTGTATAATCAATACCGTTGTCACGTGGGTCACTTTATAAATTACGATTTACTGATTATTGACTGAATGATAAGCGTTGCCACATGAAGTCTATACGAAGTCCAAGCCTGCCTAGCATCACTATCTACAGCAGTAGGTCTAATATGGAACTGTCACATTCTAGGCAAGTGAAACATTATTAAGCGGTTTACAAAGTTACTGTTTTCTGCAGAAAATTTATAACCATTGACTTAACTTTCCCTTTATCTCCTTCGTAGCAATTTCGGACACAAGTTTGCATCAAGTCGCACAAATCCGAGACTGGCCATTGTGTTACAAATAGCAGCTGCATACGTGGCTTCTATCTGTCAGCAGCGAGGCAGCATTACGTACTGGATGTGATGAGCGGACAGACGGACTGTCCAGAGGGACGTCTTCCGGCCTGTAACCCAACGCCGACTGGCGTACGGACGGACGGACGGACGGACGTTAGTGACGTAAGTTCAATAACGTTGCACAACGACTGTCCATCTGCCTGCCGTCGGCACAGGCTCAGCACAGGTGTAATTACAAGCCTGCCGTATACGATTCTCCGTTAGATCGTCCCTCCCTCCCTGCAGTCTGTCGCCCCTGACCAGTTCCATTTCCGCAACAGAATCACTCCATTACGGACGTGACGTCAGAGTTAACGGTCAGTTTCACCCAGCCAACTATAGGTCGTTATAGCCTATTTGAAATCTGATGTCTACACGATGTTTTCTAGGTTTATCTAATCAATAGTACGGATGAGTTTTTTATTGTAGCAGTTTTCATCTCATTGTCCACTGCTGAGAATAATAATACATTTGCACAGTTAGATGACCGCGAAAATAGTAGTTAAATAATTTTATGTGTTCTTAATGTTTTTTTGGATGTGTTTTTATGTTTTAATGTTCTTAAAGTTATTTTATAACTTTAGTTTAATTATTGGTGCAATTATCTTTGTACTTTATTATTATTCTGTGTCGTTCAAAGTTTTTTTTTTACAGTTGTAGTTTGTTTTATGTTATCGCACAGTTGCGAGCGCCCTTATATAGTAATTCCTGATGCAAAACAGTATGTGAATGATTTCTCACTAGTGTATTAGGCTGTCAACAAAACAGTACAAGAAATTTGAGCTAATGTTCACGAGACGCGCGAAAGCCTATAGCAGTTTTTATGCGATTGTCAGTCTATCTCCAGCCATTTCGTCAGAGTTCATTCTTGAAGTTCAGAGTCTTTAAAGTTGTGATAAGCAGCATGCCCATGCCTATCTGCAACTGTTTTCACGAAAGATTGGCCAACAACAATAAAATAACGACTTTTACGGGAGTACCGCGCAGGTTTTCTTGAACCCAGAAAATCGAGACTTGGACCATAGAAATTTACGTTCAATGCTGAAAATTTTATACGCAGCTTTTTCATGTTTATCTCAATTGATTTCGGCGCAATTTGCACTTGAAAAGTTGAAATGTGTCTCGCAACGCGAAATCGCCAAAAAATCTATAAAAACCCTTATTTTAGCGTTCAAGGTCATCCAAGGTCACTGAATTCGGTGGCAAGCGAGAGCCAGTGTACGACTTCCTATTAGTGATTAATAGTAACCTAGCCCCTATCTCGCACCGTTATTGAGATACAGCGCTTTATTGGCTAAAAATCGCAATTTTTTCCAACCCCCTCTCATTTAGCGCCCTTGTTCGGGGTGACCCCCTCCGAATTTATGGTAATGCTTTACGGTTCCAGAAGCTAGAGTCTTCCAGGCAGCAAACGGTGAAGATTTGGTGATTTGGTTACTAGCTTGCACCGTTTTTGACTGATCCACCCGTGTGCCAAGACAGACGGACGGACAGAATTGCGATGGCTAAGACGCGCTGAAAGCAGTATAGCTGCTTTCGCGCGTAAAAATGACGAAGGCGATAAATCGTCCGTAAGTAGTACGATTTATTTATTGCTTTTATGTACTACAATGTAAATCTCTATTGTTCTGAAACGAAATGCACGAAAATCCTGCTCTTAAAAAAGTCATTATATATGGTAAGCTTATCAAGATTAAAGCATTTCATTTTCGTTTGTAAAACAGTGACCATAGTGTGCTTATTTTGACCGCTAGTGAAGACTTGTATCATGATATGAGAAACATAATTGAGTGCCTAACAATAATGACCTCTTGTGACCTTCAAAAATCATTACAACAATATGTCCATGTATTGTATTTATCAACTTCCTTGCTGTTTTATGCGATCGTTCTAACAGGATACAATTACAGGTCTTGCTCGTCCGCCCGTCTGTCTGTCTGTCTGTCTGTCTGTTCCATCCCATACGGACTCACCAAACTCGAAAACAAAGAGCACGTGAAAACAAAATTGGCGTAAACGTTCCTCAGGGCAAAAAAGAGTAAACGGAATGCCAATAAGGAGTTCAAAAGAATTGCCGGTGCGGGCAGCCGCACAATATGTTGGTAAAGGCATACATGTAAAAATTTTTTTGTTTTTTAAATAAAAGTTCACAAAAAATTTTTTACTGTTTTTTTAATTTTTAAAATGTTTTTTGGAATTTTTTTTCATTTTTTTGTTTTATTTTTAATGTTGCGTTTTTTGTTCTTATTCAAACATAAACGTACACAACTACAAATACTTCTCATGGGCAAATTGCGTTTAGCCCTTTTTTCGATCTGTACCATTATCACTGTTACATAATAACATTCAGTACACGTCGGTCTTTACTCTTGACAAATGGTAGGTTTTTGTTTTTAAACATATTATTGTGCTAATTTCTGCCAAATGTAGTTTGATTTTTTATGTATGTTTTTACGTTCTTTATAAAAGTGACAAAAACATGTTTTTACGTTTTTTTTTAAATTTGCAAATTAATGTTTTTAACATCTATGGTATTGGGTCGACACTTTTCTAGTTTTATGCGCTGCACAGTTTTCTATAGGTCTGCGAGTGTATGCACATGACAAACATTACAAACCAGCTTGGCTTTTGTAAGTTCACATAGCATGGCATGGTGTGGTGATTAGACAATAATCGAACTCTGAACGTCAACGAATGTAATCTTTACAACCGAACAATGATACAAAAACATAATTAAACTGAAAATGGTACCAAACAGGCACGACTACAACAAACATAACCCGCTGCTAGTTAGAGGTACATAAAACTGAATTAACGAATGAAGTGAATAATAATTATATAACGCAACGTTTGTAGTGTACCGCACAGCAACGTCAACAATAACTGCACGTTCAGCAGTCGACGGAAACAAAACGTCTCAATTCGAAGATAAACTTCAAGAACTGCCAATGTCCAATATGCGGTTGCACGTAAAATCAAAAATTCCGCAAATTATTACATTCTATATGTAACGGCCTAACTCCAACAATCGGCAGTTAATTCTTAACAACACAGTCAAGTTTCTGCTAAGTTTTTTTCTCAGGATATTACAGATTCTATGACATCAGCTGTGAGAAAGTGAACCGTCGTTTACATGCACGTAGACAAACCGACGTCTTGATAGCAGTGCAGTGAAACATCGTCAAATTGCTTTGTATCATTATCACACTTATCACCTTTTCTGTTAAGAAAAGAAAAATTAAATGTCCAACTGCAGGCAAGCTATAAGAAGTTCTTTTCTCAATTAAACACTCCATGAAATTCACGGATGCAACGAACGGCGTGAGAAACAAAAAAAACGTTCACTTATGACTATTAAACTATTTTCACTATTAAACTGCAGCAGCCATTACTCAATCAACTTTAACGTTCATAGTCATGAAGCCAGGCACGCCATTAACACTGGCTGTGCCCATATGCAATACGATATTAATAACATTAAGCACTGAATACTGAACCACGCCACGTGAAGGCAATACTGACGACTGACGAACAATACGGTATCTTAACATACAATAAACGTACCAATCAGGAACGAGTGAAGATGTCGCCACGCCTTGTGACAGCATGTATGCGGCCGTCCAATTACTTACGCATATACACGCCCAATGCACTGCACCTAATGTTTGGACGTTTCTGACATCTGATGACTTTGACCTTTAACCTTTTGCGCTAAAAATTGGCACATCAGTTACTTATATCCCGAGAAACGTTTGCGCCAAATGTGGTTTTTTTGCGCCTTTTTGTTTTCGAGCTGGAAGCCTGTACGGCACAGACAAACATACGGGCAACACCCATAATACGGCCTATCAAGACGGCCGCATAAGAAACATAAGATACTTTACACAACGTAAAAAACGCGGCTCCAAAACTGTCATTATTAAGTGACTCTGGCTGTTGAAATACTGTACAAATGACTGAGCTCAAATTAATTCAACGCAACGCAAGACCGTGTAATATATACAACTGCAGAAACAGTTAAGTCACCACCGATAACAACACATAATAACAGGCTCTACACCTATAGGCGAATTTATGGGGCCTCTAGCGAGTTAAGCCCCCTTGAAAGTAATAGCACATTTTAAAACAAAATAAATCATTAGGCCCATTAATTTTGGAGAAACAGAGAAAGCCAGATCTAGCGTAGAAATAAAAAAAAATATTTCTATGACAGGTAGGCTGTACACCCAGACGCACTCCCCTTGCACACTTGTAAATACGCCCCTGCGCGATATAACTCACTCAGCATCATCAGCCGCTAAAGTCAGAATAGGAGTGAACTGGGCCAAGTATTTAGAGGACACCCAATGAAGGACCCAGAACGAGGAACGACAAGCGCCTATAACGAGACATCACAAGAGCGAGACTGGGTGACGAAAGAACGGCGTATAACTGTAACGTGGCTTCGTAGTTTTTTAAATCTTACGTTACGTACAGCGAAGATCGATTATTATTATTACTAATATTATTATCTCCATTCTTCGGCTGACTGGGGTATGTGGGAATATCCAGCATTTCGAGATCTTGGGATTGTCTCAGAAACTAAGCGTAACACGTAGGCTAACCGCAGGCATGGAGTGCCACAAATACAGTCTTTCTACACATACATGTACGTCCACGTTCAATACTGATCGCATGCATTTCAGGAAGAAACACAGTCTAAGGCAAAAGTGGCATAAAACGCTTGCAAAAATACTGTTAAAGACAAGACAAGGTTACACTGAGAATTAAAAAAATTCTTGCAAATGTTTTATTTTCCATATAACTACAGCCTAACGTGGAGTAACTCAAAGAAACTGAACAAAAATCAAATGGAGTAGCTAATAAATTGACCCTCACTATAGACTAATAATTATAATATGACTACTATTATTTTGGTTCTTATTAAACCAAACGTCACAAGCTTCTTCTCTATCCGTTTACATAACACAGTAAAAAAACCACTGAATTCACTTTAAAAGTTGTGAAACATTCACCATGAATGATAGATGTGAGAGATGTACAGAGCCGAAGACTGAAGGTCAAAAAAGTCAAAGATCATACAATCAAAGTGCCACAGAAGTTGACATTAAAGCTCAATGTTAGTCACTGGAACGCTTAACACAATAACAACTTAGCCTTCTTAGACCGAATCACTGCTGCATTGGACGCAATCCACGACAAAACGCCATGCGTGACAACCATTGATGGCTGCATGATACAATATTATGCCACGGGCTTGCCACAATCCACAAGTTTACAATTGAATGTCATGTCACTTATATACATCAATGCTAGACAAGTTTTTCATTAACTCCAAGCACAATAATTGACTTGAAAGATAATAAAGTCTAAAAGAGCCTACAGCTGTCAAAATCCGTGTAGGATCCTACACAAAAAATAATGGAAAATTTTATCCCAATTCACACACACTATGAAATAGGCCTATTATTCTTATCGCAGATGGCGGCTATGACGTAGTTGTCTGTTTCGTCGATGAGATACAGTGAGTGAATGAGCTTAAGCGCCACCGCGTCGTTTTGTTGCATGACTTGTAAGACAACAAGTCGTGCAACAAATCGCCGCAGTGGAGTTGGGTGCTTTAATCCACGGGTTGGCTGTCGCCGTGTTGCCGTGTTGTCGTTAAGCAACTGGTCGTTGTGGGTTGGTAGACGGTAGAAGACGGAGTCAGTCTGGCAACACCGCGATCACGCTGGTCGGCGTCCTGATCACTCGGCAGACCTAGACCGCTGTCAGCACACTCCAACGACACGTTGTCGTCGTTGCTGTCGTCGTCGTCGCCCGGTGTGGTAGTTGTTGTAGTTGTACACGCCACGTTGCAGTTGTTGCCGCCGCGCAGCATCGCCAGCAACTGGTTGATCTGAACACCAACACACAGCGCCCTTCTGTGAATCAGCCGCGTACTAAATAACTTGCAAAATAACTTGGATTAATACTAACTTGAAAGTAAAAAAAACAAAGAAAATTTGTTTAAACGTTCCTCGGGGCATGAGTAAATGGTGTATCTATTTTCAGTGTAAAATGTAAAAAGTCAGGGCGATAGTTAGAGATGCAGAGCTGTAGGCGGACAGCCGCATTACGTCGAGTCTGGACTGACACGTAGTTTTCTAGTTATAAGTACATACATGCTACGATGTTGTTTCGTTTGTTAGGCCTACTTTTTGCTGCCAATGATGCAGATTACTGAAACGAATTAGCTGATGTTGTTTTCTAGACCCGCACAACTTGATTTCAGGTCCCGCAGAGAGACGTACGCTGCAGACCCGAGCCTACAGGATCACAGCGTCGAGTCAGTCAAGTCGTAACGACGTCAACGTTCTGACTCAAAGAGACTGATGCAATTAGTGCAAGCGACATATATCACCCATGCAGTGTCCAGCCGAGCTTAGTATCCGCGTGGTTGAGTGAACAATGTTGTGACAGACAGGTGGTCTAACATACTCTATCTATATACCCCTCCACGCCACGCCACGCCGGTGTTCCATTATAGAATCGCCCCCTTGAAAAGTCTCCCCGGCCGACAATTTACCGGTAAAAAATCCGCACCGCTCGGGCGGATTTTTGCCGCTAAAATGTCGGCCGGGGAGACTTTTCTGGGCGGCGGGGATGATCCTATAATGAAACACCGGCTGCCAGTTAGTGTAGGCCTATATAGACCTACACCGTACGTCGTACGACCACTTGTCAGTTCAGCAGGTCAACCATCACGTTACTAGCCCTGACAAACTAATAGAGATCTATCACTTCACGTCACTCACTTAGTTTTACTGCGCTCACGCTACAAAGCACAGCAAGGAAATTCGCTTAACCGTGAACGCCAATAAATCACCGACGACAACTCACCGGACTACTGTAGGGCAGGACCCGCGGTTTGTTGCATCGTTGGACTACTTGACCTACCCATGGACTTCTCCAGTGTTAACAGCAGTCCATGACCCATGCCACGTGGGAACCCTTTGGACCACACAACTGCATGTCTGAGACCTGAGTGGGGTCACTTGCTGGCTATACAAGTGGGAGCAACAAGGTCAGAATCATGAATGAAACAAAAAACGTGTGTACTCAGAATTATTTAAAGCAATGCAGGACATCATTCTAATTCAATAACTTCCTATTTGTGACAGGGAGGCAACTTAAGCATCGGCCTTAACAACTTGTTAAAACTTTTTATTATCGTCAGCATGGGCCTGAATTGTATTTATACTGACCTTACACCTAGTGAATATTCATCACCGTTTCCAAAATATCAAAAAGTTAAAAAAAAAAACCTCCTCTTGGGGGCGCGTCCACCGCCCCACTTTTTCAGAGCTTCCGCGGCGTAGCACTGTCCACTCTATGATCATATTATGTCACTTTTCAACAGCCTTCTGCAATTGAAATGCACATGGCGAAACATTTCTTCATGCTCGGATTCCGGTGTAAAAGAATTGTTGACCGTGATCTTCCAGCCAGACACTATGTGCAGATTACTCCCTCGTCGTCAGCAAATGTGCCTCCGTGAATTCCAATTAACAGCCGAATTTGTGTAGATTATAGCAGCAGATGGTACTATACAGCGCCAGTGGTATTCACATCTGTATCAGGCTACAAACTTTCTGAACACCCGTCGTTACCAGTCAGTATCCTGTCAAACAGTCGTCTCCCATCTACTGATTAACTGGCTACCAGCAGCATATTGTGAGGACCTTATTAGCTGAACTGGATATTCTGGTTTTTCGTGTCCCCTGTATTAAGTTACAGCAGCCGGATACAGCGCATAGAATCACGTTATAGGCTACCTCGGTCTGTCGCGCGGCGTCGTCGGCCGAGACGTTGTTGAGCGGAGTGGTGAGTCGTGGGGCAGGCGCTAGGTGTCGCCTCTGACTGACAGGTGCTCGCAGCTCACACTCACTGCTGCTCTTAGCCGCACACGGTCCCACGTCACAGCGACGTCGACCAGTCGTAGATGACGTCAGTGTCGCAGTGCCCGAACTTCCTGTCGGTGACGTCACCAACCTCTACACAGGCCAGCACCAACCACACCACAATGTAAAGTAGTCTGGTCATTCGCAGTCCATAATATCAGACAGAATTTTGCCCAAAAGTGTTTCTTTCTGTGGGTGGGGCGGGGCAATACCCCAGTGCGTACCCGTCACGTACCTCACCTGAAAGCACTCATGGTCATGAGGAGGTGTTGGTACTCTCCGAAACATGTAAACGATTGAATGAATTAACTAATTTTTTTGATCCAAACTTAGTCACACTGGAATGGCGACCTTTGAGCAGTTAAGGCTCTGTCGCGAATCCTGCTCCCCAAAATCTCACCTTTATTCTTAACTGGCTTTTCCATTCTTGTCCTGGTTATCGGCACCATATAGATATCTATGTATAAATATACGCCAGATGGGCCAATCAATGGCGAGGACTATATTTAGCTGTATGTCAGCGATTAGCATATGCGCATTTACTACTTCTTGTTTGGCACATTTGTTTATAGTTGTCTCGTTTATTATTGCTAACGTAGCCATGCGAATTTGGCAGGTAACGGTTATAACTACTCCGTGGCGGCGATCGAGACAACTCGAGAGAAAACTGTCACAATCAAGACAGAGAGTATAGGCATGTGCTAAACACGCCGCCGATTGACACATTCGATCACTGACTGCGCATGTCACTTCTTCCGTTTCACTTCTATGATCGGCATGCACCCTGCTTTGTCCCGCAACAGTGTTCGCCTCCCCATCCCTCACCAGTGCTTCAGGGGACCGAATAAAACGCTGAATCTGAGCCGACGCAATCGCGGAATCTCCTCCCGAAAATCTTGGCTTATCATTTCTTGTGATCAGAGTGTTTAAGCTCCTGCCACTCAGCGTTCCGTGGTACATCCGGTCCTGACATCAAGTTTATATGCGCGACATTAACGCACTTTTAGTTGTAGGCTATGTGGTGACGGTTTAGTTTTAACATTTCACTTAATGCTGACAGCTATACATGGACTGTCTGCGCTAGGCAGCATGGACAAGGCAATAAATGCACATCTTCAATGAATTTATTACCTACTTCGTACTTTTATTGGCCGAAATACTTAATTACGAATAGGCGTGCGAAAAGACAGTATAATCCACATTTATGTCAAGTATAGATTTTCATTTCTATACATACACTGGACGTTTATTTTCGTAACGTCGTACGATGAACGCTGCAGCGAAGCCGTTACAAGTAATGGGATTTGCAGGTGTGAAACAAAAATACAATAGAAAAAAATGTAATGGAGTGTATGTATTTTTACCACTTTAGAATGTCGATTATTAATGTGCACTTCTAGTTACTGATTACTGCTGTGTATTTTAATTTTTATGGGCAGTTGTGCCATTTTGGCCCATCATATGCAAAGAACACTATGTTTTATTGAGTCTTAATCCGTTATGTACAATGTGCTGTGTATGTGTGTTCTTGAAATAAATAAATAAAACCGCTGCAACATAATAGGCTACAAGTTTTATGCAAGTTCGTATAGCGCCACGTTCTGCTATGTGAAAACTCGCTGTCAGGTAAACGGAGTCGTCTGTTTTCATGCAGTTTTATTGTATTTTACTGCGCACGTGCCAAGCACATAACTACTTTTAATTAACTTAAACGTTCAATTAAAAGCTGCTGATCGCGGTGTTCAATCCTGACTGCCGCAACGGACCATAGCTGTCTGCAGTACGGATACGGAGCTATAGTGCATCGCGCGGTGTGCCCGTTTACAGTCTACGCCACAGCTGTCGCTACAGTATTAATTTCGCCTCCCTACGGAGGGATGGCTAGGCTGAGTTGACCTGGATGGCTGAGACGGAGTATCTGCCCAAAGACAGTTGCCCATCAATGTACTAATCGGGGTCGGCGGGAGTAACTTTGCGTTACCACTACACGAAGCCCGCACATAGGCCCATTAGGCCTATACTCAGCATGAAATAATGATCCATTGACTGAGACTGGCAGATGACAAATCTGCTGTGAAACACAAGACGTAGACAAAGCAATGCAACAGCGCGCGCAAGCGTGCAACCTCATCAGCATGACATCAGCTCAATCGTCAGAAATGCTGCTTTCTGTCAAATCATGGAGCTGTGCTGATCGTCACTCAACGACACAGTGCCATATAGCACACACTATGGCTCAGTATGATGACGTCGTCGATGACGACGACGACGCCCGTCTGCCTGCACACAACCCTAAACTTATACCGGAGCTATTTGGCGAGGCGGATGATTGAAAAAAAATAACAAAATGAGAAAACCTCACCATATGAAAAAAGCACCGGCATAAGTTAAAAAGCGTTTCTGCTATAGGTAGTCTACGGCCCACTTTCCACATTTCAAAATACGCCCTATGGTCATGCATGCATAAATGCCCAGTTACTGCCCACTCTCACGGCCAAAAGCTTGTGGGTCACTGGCGATTGTTGCAACTATATAGAATAAAATCAACTTTTGTACCTCGGCGTCATGACCCCATAACTGGATCCCGGATGAGCAAGAAGAAAAGGAAGGGAAAAGGAAAAAGAGGAAATTGCATAATAGAAAAGGTCAGAAGAAAGGAGAGGAAGAAAAAAGAAGAAGAGAAAAAAGCAGAATGGAAAGAGAAGGGACAGTTGTCCGGGCTTGTCCCCAGAGTCAATTTTCTGAAATCGGCGTCTACACATTGCATGCACCGGGCATCCGCTACTGTTATCAACAATTCCCGACCCAGTCACATAGCACCATCTCTTATCATCACGCTCTCTCTCTCATCAAGCCTTCTTTCACGTGTCCTCTGCTTCACTTCACACTAACAAGCCACTGTGCATTCTCGGTCTCTCAGACATAATGCTCATATTCCATCCAATTCATCTATAGCCGATCTGACTTTTCTCTCTTTCTTTCCGCTCATCGCTTCGTCTGTCAGTTCCGTTCAACGTTCACCCGGCGCCGTGCATGCATGCTATCCGTCATGCTATCATCTATGCATGATAACCCTGGTCCACCCATGTCATGCTACATTCCACGCAGACACGGCCGACCAACCCTTCCACATACCAGTTTCACGTGTTCTTCCCTCAGACTGCCCATGCCCAACTGCTGAGATAAAACATGATGAAAAAATTTTGACATGCCTTCTAAAAAGTTAAGGAGCATAGCCAGTTTCTCTACTGCATGCATCCAAACAGAAAAAGCAATTGTAAAAGCTTTTAAAACTGCAAGCTCACTGGCTGCAGTGTCGGCTAAGAGTCGACCTGCAGAAACCGAGAATGAGTACTGAACACGAACATGGAGTGCATTCGAAAATTTTAGTGCCTTTACAAAAACAATTGACTGGCAACAGCCAAAGGAGAATGGCGTCAACGTATGGCGACTGTGGCCTGGCCCATATACATCCACCAGGATGAGGGCTGAACGAAAGTCTAAAGACTAACGAACCTGCTGTCATCATCGCAAGTGTGTGTTCAAGAATCACGACGAAGACGCATATTTCTCATTCAAGCACCCGGCCACACTGCCGCTGTTTCAACAGTAGACACTGTGGACAGTTCGCCATCTGTCAGTCATATGACCGCTACGTCATCACGCACGGGGCAGGTGCGCGTTACCATGGCAGCAAACAAACAGCAGCGTCCATGAGGAGTCAGTACTTACGTGCGCTGGCCGGCCACGGCGAACCCTGCAAGTGCTCGGTAAACACTCAAAACAAGACCTTTGCTTTCACCATTATTAATCAGTCACAAATTCTTCCTAAGGCAAGTTCATCACGCATGCACCCACACTGTTCAGTGTTCAGTGTTCAATGTACATAGACCCCCCCATATCCAGAAAAAGAGAGAAGAGTCAATTGAGGTTTATTATTTACTGCTATGCTGCTTCAAGTTTTACTGCTGCTTGAAGCCTGAGATAAATCAGTGCAAAGAATGCGTCGCTTCTACTTCAAAAACTACGATATCGCGTTTCAGTGAAACACGTTACACTTTTGCCCGTCTTTAAACACCGATCAGCTCTGCATCATCATGGACACTGCATCCTGAATAACCACAGAAAGAATCAGAAGATTCAAATTTTAAACAGTTATCATTTTACCTTACGATTCCTGCGATAACTTGTGCCGATGCGCGGCGCCAATAGAAAACAATTCAGTATGGCAGAGTTGCGTACAAAAATATAGACATATAGACGCACAAATTCTGTGGTCCTAGTGCGTATTTAGCCTACACATGCAGCCGGTATGCAGCGGTGAATAAACGACGCAGTCCGTGTAACTTTCTTGCAGTTCTTTGTCCAGAATGAGCTGTTGTCAGTTCGATTTCGTCAACCGTCCAGTCGTTGTGCACACAAGGCTTAACTATGGCTGAGTATAGCTGAAAATCCTCTGATCAAGTCTTCAATGGCGCTCGTTCACAGAGTGATGGGCAGATAAGCACGCATATACAGTTCCACTGTTCCACGCCGGTGAAAGAAAATACGCACATTTCCCTGAAACCTGACAACACAGCGGCCGCCGGCGCATTTTACACGAACCAAGGATTAAGCTTCCGTTCGCTGCAGCTGCCGCGTCGCTTTCTTTTGATGTGCCTTTCCTCACCTGCACGTTTTATAGCTCCCTGAACTGAAAACCAGCCATGACGTTTCTGTCGCCGGTAACCTGAAGAATGACCGCATTGACCGGGCTATGGACGAAAACCGAAAACAAAACAAAAATTACTAAAACAGAATGTACACACGCGACCAAGTATAAGATTGAAAATGGCAAATAAAAATATTTTAAAAAACATCAAATATTACGAAGCAACAGATTCTGTATTATAAAGTTCTGTCTTCCATTTCTGCTTCTGATGTCTAATAGCACGATTTGCAGTATAGCTGTAACACTGGCACAAAAACTGAAGACTCCAGGCTATTGATGGGTCATGGGTTTTGGGGGGGGGTATCTGCCGGGTTCTCAACCCTGAACGCCGCTCCGCGACGCAACAGAAGGCAGAAAACACCGACGACTATAGGCACGCATACACCGTTACCTTACGTCTCAGCCGATAAAACGTTGCAGTAAAAATCCGCCAAGCTGTAACATTGCGTCGGCACGTGGGCAAAGAGAAATCTAAGACGATCGGACAGACGGGCTGCAGCGGCGGCAATGTTGACATGATAATTACGGCAAATGGTGCGTATAACGCGTGACGTACGAGACGAGTTGATGCGAATGAACGAGCAACGAGCTAAGGTTAATAGCGCCGTGCACGCTATCAGGACTTAATCAATCACAGTCTTTCACAGCCCCAGCGTCATAGCCCAGCACCGGCCGAATCACTCCATGGGCGTCGCGTAGTCGCCCCCACGGCCAAATGCATGCGGTTCGACGCCATCGGCGTATGAATGCTCTCAAGATTTTTTTTGCAACCGTAAAATGAGCCATTTATGCATATCGGCGTCTGGTTCAACCAAAAATTCCAGTCGTCATTTTGAGCACCGAAAACGAACAGGAAAAAAATACGAGTGTGTAACACGAATGTGTCACTGGGCAAGTAAACAGTGAACAGTTTCAGCTTCAAACTGTACAGAAAAGAAATCGTGCAGCGACGTTTGGTACATTTCGAAACTGACACGTTTGAGCACTTTTGTCACTTGCACAATGGCACGTTTGGGGAAAGCTTACAGCAACCCCAACCACGTAGAAAAAAAGAAGAACAGGGGAGAGAAGAAAGAAATAAGGAGACAAAGGGGACCGTAGGAAAGAAAGTCGCCCCCACACATACGTCCATGTAGACAGCGATGCATGGTTCCATGTTCCAGCCATCAGCTGCCAGGCAGACCGCTCACTGCTCAGCCCCAGCCATTGAATTAATTGCTCCATAAACAGCGCGCGTGAATGTCGACACAGGTCACGGGTAATTTAGCGTATAAACCAAACGACTACGCAGCTACAAAGTTGCTGCCGGTAGGCCTGCCTACCTGCTGGCTTCAGACGTACAAACAGCCGGAAATTGGAAAGAGCAAACACGCAAAATGCCGACAACAGTCATGCGAATATAATAAAGCGCACAATGTCAACAAAGCTGAAGACAGATAACTGAGTCGCCGTCAGTCGCTATACGGGTCCACACTGGGGCTAACGGCCGTAGTATAACAGCAAGTTTGATTTACAAGGAAGAAGATGCTGAATAAAAGTTCCCGTTTGATCTCAAATCGAATTTAAGGTTGAGAAGAATAGAGCTGACCTTATTAATTTGGGTTTGACTAGAATCAACCTTGTAAACGGTCGGCCTTTTTTTAATGTTGGACCTTTTGACAACGATGATCCCCATCAACCACAGATATCGGCGGCTGCGACTATTGGCAATGTTTTACAGAACTAACAGTTATCACAATGCAGAATGTTTCGGCATGCCATTTTCTGATATGCTTTATCATTTTCTACTATCTAACCATATCAGAAAACACCCAAATGACACCAGCCAATAGCCACCTAATAACTCAATTGATCATTCAGATAAACACGACGGCAGAGAAAACAAGCCCTACCCGTCACCATGTCAACACGTACAGGGTGGTCCTGAAAGTAATCACCAGCCGTCATAGCAATCAATCTCCGCCAACTTCAAAAGTACCCGTAATGAAAAGTCCAAACGAAATTTATACTGCAGACGGGCGCATTATTGATTCTGTGATGTGCTCTTGCTATCTGAACTACCAAGTTCTCTATACATTAGTCGTTTATTCAACTTTATCATATGCTTACCTTGTATCATTTTTACTGCAATTATGTGCTGCCTCTTGACGTATTGATTGATTTGACTGACATAATAGTAACATTGCAGAACTGTAACAGGACAGCGGGTAATGTTAGTGCATTTACTGTCAGAGTAGGGGTAGTCGTGCAACCCATAACAGGTGCCCTCTGTCTGAGTCACCATCTCCACCAGTCTGCAAGCCAATCTGTCTGCGTCTGCATCTGGCTATGTTGGAAGGCTGTAGCGGCTTGATATTAAATTGAGCTTCAATTAAGCGTCGACATGCGTGTGGTCATCCGTCTACAAGCCGGCCGCGTGCAGATACAGCGGCATGACTGGAACGCACATGCAAGCACGGGCCCTGCGTTGACCTACCAATGATCCACCTATACTACCCAATGCACTGACCGGCAGCCAATCTAGATGATGTGCCTCAGTGGCGGTGCTATATTAAAAGTTACCGGAGGGGAGGACTAGGACAAGAGATCAAGACGCCCACTAAGGGCATGGGAGAGCGTCGTGAATTCCTAGCAGGGTCCAGAGGCAGCCAAAATCCAACCAATTTTAAGCGCCTGCAGGGAAATAGTCCCATAAACCGCCGTTGTGCATTAATTCTGTTCTCTAATGAAACAACTTTCAAAACGTACACGTCTATTAGTGCATTTTAAATTAGTCAATTCAAACCAGCTTTAGTACGCATTTAGCTGAGAAAAAAATGGGAAGGGGTTTGGCCGACATTTGTGGGCATCAGCCGCTTAGCCCCCACAGTATAGCGCCACCAGTGCATAGCATGTTGCGAATGATGACTGCGCGGCGAATGATCAATTAACTCCTACGGGACCTGATCTGATCCACAGACTTGATCTTCGTCCATAGAAACTAGCATCCGTGAAGATTATCCACCCAATCAGAGAAGTAGCCAGCTGGATATTTAAAGTCTGCACTGTTTGACCAATTAAACTGCATATAATCCGTCATATAATATTGACGAGTAGCAAGCGTAGTCTATACCGGAAATCAGTCAGATAATTAGCGAATGCAATAACTAAAACAGCAAGTATGCTAATGTGCTATATGCTGCAACTCTAATCTTCAAGCAAACCGCTGAGCACAAAAGTCACGAAATGCCGAAAATGCACAAAGCGGCAGGGAATGAGAAAAGCATCATGGTTTAAAAAAACTACCATAGGTTAGCTGTATATGCCAAACTGCTCATGCAATAAGCCAACACAAAATGGTAAACACAAAATGGTAACTCCGCTGGGGTGAACACAGCTGGAGAAGTTTCTCTCCACGGGGGTGGGGGCAATCTCCAGAGCTTTACTCCTCGTCTCCACCGAACTGATCAGATAGAATGTCAAAGCTGTCAGAGCACGTGTCACGTTGAAAAGGCTTTCTAGACGTGACCCTCGTGAGGCGAGGGACTTAATTCCACCGAACACTGTGCAACGCTGGCGGGAATCTGCGGGATACCCCTCAATGACGTCATCGATGACTCATCACTCATGCCAGTCTCCGCAGGCAATCGCACAGGCGTCAACCATCGCTGAAAGCGACCTCAATTGCGCCTAGGAATATCGTTAAGTCATTGCACGATTGGCATAGCCATAGAGGGGGCAGGTGCCCCCCAGGAGCCCTAGGAGACAGTTACTCAAAATAGTGCCAAAAATGCACCAAAAGACGTAATTTTCACACAGAAAATCCAAAAACTTTCTGAGGTGGAGGCGCAGCCTCTTCCCCAGACCCTTTCCCCGTGGGGAGGGGACACCCCTCCCATA